>Ga0209617_10000059_pt1 | contig 36943 bp, 29 predicted proteins | sample LakEriepJuly2011_2_FD_187459 | JGI IMG/M metagenome (GOLD analysis project Ga0209617, IMG submission 187459) | Freshwater microbial communities from dead zone in Lake Erie, Canada - CCB epilimnion July 2011 (SPAdes) (version 2) | ecosystem: Environmental > Aquatic > Freshwater > Lentic >...
TGGCGCGCTCGCTTGCGATGCGCGAGTCGCTGCTGGGCAACGATCACCCCGACGTCGCCGAGGCCCAGAACAACCTGGCCATCGTCCGCTGGCACCGCGGCCAGCGGGCCGAGGCTGACCGACTGTTCAATCGTGCCCTCGGCATTTACGAGCGCTCGTACGGTCCCACGCACGAATACACGCTGACGGTGCTGGAGTCGCTGCGCGACCTGCACCGCGAGTGGGAAGCCGCGGAGCCCGGCAAGGGCCATGCGGCTGCGGCCGAGTCGTTCGAGCGGCGGCTGGACGTGCCGAGTCGGATTGCCCCCTGATCACACGCCCGCGGCGTGCTGGCAGCGGTCGCAGAGCTCGTTCGCGCGAGCCTCGGTTGCCGCCTCGGCGATCACGCGCACGATCGGCTCGGTGTTGCTCGCGCGCAGGTGGACCCAGCCGTCGGCGAAGTCCACGCGCACGCCGTCCACATCGCTGATGCGCTCGCTGGCGAAGGCCGCCTTGACCTTGGCGAGCGCAGGCGCGACCGCGGCCATGCCGCCGACCGAGGCCAGCTCCATCTTGCGCTTGATCATCGCGTAGCGGGGGAGCGACGCCACGATCGCCGACAGCGGCTTGCCCTCGTGCGCGAGCAGTTCCAGCACGAGCGCCATCGCGCTGAGCGAGTCGCGCACCCAGCACACCCCTGGCAGGATCACGCCGCCGTTGCCCTCGCCGCCGAAGATGCCACCGTTGGATCGCAGGCCCGCCACCACGTTGGCCTCGCCCACGGCGGTGCGCACCACGCGCGACCCGGGGAAGCGCGCCGCGACATCATCGATCATGCGGCTCGTCGACAGGTTCGCAGCCAGCGTGCCGCCGCCGGTGCGCTGCAGCATGCGCAGCGCGGCAAGGACCAGCGTGCACTCCTCGCCGATGAAGCGGCCGGTCTCGTCCACGATCGCCAGGCGATCGGCATCGGGATCCTGCGCGAAGCCGCAGGCCGAACCGGGCGTGCTGCCGGTGGTGCGTGCCAGATCGACGAGGTTGTCCACGAGCGGTTCGGGAGTGTGCCCGAAGACCCCGGTCGGCTCGCCGAAGAGATGCGTGACCCGACAGCCAAGCGCCTCCAGGAGCATGCGACCGCCCTCGCAGCCGCTGCCATTGACGCTGTCGAGCACCACGGCGAAGCGGCGCCCGCGGATCGCGTCGGCATCCACCTGGGCGAGCACGCGATCCACGTGCACGCGCGCCGAGGTTGGGTCGTGGGTCACGCGCCCGGTCTCGAGCGGTCCGCACCACTCGATACGCCTTGCCTTGAAGCGGTCGACGATGTCCTTCGCGATCGCCGGCGGCGGAGCGAGCCCGTCGCCGTCAAGGCACTTGATGCCGTTCCATTCGATGGGGTTGTGGCTTGCCGTGATGGCGAGCCCGCCATCCGCGCGATGGTGGCCGATCATCACGCCGACCGACGGGGTCATCGCCACACCCAGGTCGATCACGTCGCAGCCGGTCGCCATCAGGCCGCCGATCGCCGCTGCCGCGAGCGGCGGTCCGCTGATTCGGCCATCGAGCCCCACGGCCACGCGCGGGCGCGCCTTCCCGGTGGTGGCGCGGAGGAACGAGCCGAACGCCCCCGCGTAGGCGGCGGCGACCTCGGGCGTCATGGTTCGGCCGACGATGCCGCGTGCACCGCTCACGCTGAGCATCAAGGGGGCTTCGTGCGCTGTCATGCCCGCGGACTCTAGCGAACGCGGCACGCCCACGGCGCGGCATGGGTCGCAGGAACCACGCAGGAGCCGTGAAGGCCATCGCTATACTCGCTCGATTCCATGTTCGAACTGAGCGTCCAGCGGGTGTTTTCGGCAGCGCATGCGATCGTCATGCGCGGCGAACGTGAACCGCTGCACGGCCACGACTGGAACCTCGAGCTCGTGGTCACGGCCGATGGCCTCGACGACGATGGCCTGCTGTGCGATTTCCACGCCGTGCAGGCCGTCGTGGACGACGTGATCCGTCCGTTCCAGAGCCGCAACCTGAACGAGACGCCGCCCTTCGACCGCGTCAACCCGACGGCCGAGCTCGTGGCCAGGCACATCGCCGATGCAACCGCCGCGCGGCTGCCCTCGGGCGTGCGCGTGAGCCGCGTCCGCCTGACCGAGGCGCCCGGCTGCGCCGCCCACTACCACCCAAGGCACGACTGACATGCCCACCACCCGCAAGAAGCCAGCGCCCTCGGGAGCGCAGATCCTCACGAGTCCCGAGCGGTTCCTCTGCCGCGACCTGGCCTGGCTCGAGTTCAACCGCCGCGTGCTGCACATGGCGCTGGATGCGCGCACGCCGCTGCTTGAGCGCGTGCGCTTCCTGACGATCTATTCCAACAACCTCGACGAGTTCTTCATGAAGCGCGTGGGCGGCATCCGCCACGCCGTCGAGACCGGCGAGACGCAGCCCGCGTACGAGCCGCTCACGCCGGCGACCCTGCTCCATGCGGTGCGACAGAAGGTGCACGAGCTGTCGCGCCAGCAGAGTTCGTGCTGGCGCGACATGGTGCGCCCCGCGCTGCGCGAGTCCGGCATCCGCGTGATGTCGTGGGAAGAGCTCGATGCCATGGAGCGGGCCCAGGCCGAGGCGTGGTTCCGTCGCACCGTCTTCCCGATCCTCACCCCGCTCGCGATCGATTCGGGACACCGCTTCCCGTTCATCTCGAACATGAGCGTGTCACTTGGACTCGTGCTCCGCCGGCCAGGCGAGAACGAGGCGCTCTTCGCGCGCGTGAAGGTGCCCGACGTGCCCACGCGCCTGTACGAGCTCGAGCCGGGCCGCCGCTACGTGCCGGTGCTCGACATCATCCGGCACAACCTCGATGACCTCTTCCCGGGCATGGAGATCCTGCAGGTGATGCCGTTCCGCGTCACGCGCGACGCCGAGCTCGAGACCGACCAGACCGATCCCGAGGACCTCTTGCAGGCGGTCGAGCAAAAGCTCAAGAAGCGCCGATTCGCGGAAGTGGTGCGGCTCGAGGTGGTGCCCGGCGCCAGCCCACGCATCCTGCGCTTCCTGATGGAGGAACTGCAGCTGGGGCCCGAGGACATCTACGAGGTCGATGGCCTGATCGACTACGGCATGCTCAACGCCGTGGCGGACCTCGACCTGCCGCAGCACAAGTTCAGCAAGTGGTCACCGCTGCCGCCGGCCGGCCTCGAGGACGACGAAGCCGACATCTTCGCCCGCATCCGCCAGGGCGACCTGCTGCTGCACCACCCGTACGAGAGCTTCAACGACAGCGTCGAGCGCTTCATCGAGCAGGCCTCGCGCGACCCCAAGGTGCTCTGCATCAAGCAGAGCCTCTACCGCACGAGCGGCGACAGCCCGTTCATCGCCAGCCTGATCCGCGCCGCCGAGGCGGGCAAGCAGGTCGCGGTGCTCGTCGAGGTGCGGGCCCGCTTCGACGAGGCGCGCAACATCGAGTGGGCAAAGAAGCTCGAGCAGGCCGGCGTGCACGTCGCCTATGGCGTGATCGGCCTGAAGACGCACACCAAGACCAGCCTGGTGGTGCGCCAGGAAGGCCAGTCGATCCGCTGCTACGGCCACATCGGCACGGGCAACTACAACAGCAAGACCGCAAGGCTCTACGAGGACCTTGGCATCCTGACCTGCGATCCCGCGATCACCGAGGACCTGGTCGGGCTCTTCAACTACATGACGGGGCGCTCGCTGCAGGCGCAGTTCCACAAGCTCCTGGTCGCGCCGACCACGATGAAGCGCTCGTTCCTCGACCTGATCGAGCGCGAGGTCACCATCCAGCAGAAGGGCGGTACCGGGCGGATCATCGCGAAGATGAACCAGCTCGAGGACCGCACCGTCATGGATGCGCTCTACGCGGCGGGCCGCACGGGCGTGCAGGTCGATCTGGTCGTGCGCGGCTTCTGCTGCCTGCGCCCAGGCGTCGATGGTCTGTCGCCCAACGTGCGCGTGCGCTCGATCATCGGGCGCTTCCTCGAGCACAGCCGCATCTTCTTCTTCGGCGGCGGGCACGCGGACCCCCTCAAGGGCGACTTCTTCATCGGCAGCGCGGACTGGATGTACCGCAACCTCAACACCCGCGTCGAGGCAGCCACACCGATCGAGCTCACCGCGCACCGACGCCACCTCTGGAAGATCCTGTCGTACTGCCTCGAGGACCGCAGGCAGTCGTGGCTCATGCGCCCCGATGGGGTCTTCGATCCGGTGCCCACCGATGGCGTGGATGCCGGCGATCCATCGATGCTCGGACTCCACCAGCGGCTCATGGATGATGCCCGTGCCGAGTTCATGCGGCGTCACGGCGGCGACGAGCGCATCAGCCCGTGAGCAACCACCCGATTCGTGCGCGCGAAGGCCCGACGCGCGAACGGATGTTCAGCGCGAAGGCGGCTTGATGTCGGGCATCGTTCCGTCGACGGCCGTCGGTGCGGGGGCGTCGCCGGCCGCCTTGATCGGCGGCGTGCCGGCGAACGACACGCTCGGCCGGCTGAAGCCTGAATCGAACAGGATGTCGTTCAGTCGACCGGGCGCCACGTAGGAGAGTTCGCCGCGCACCGACCATGCGCCGACCGACGCCGGGAGGACGACCGGCAGTGATTCCTGGATCATCTCGCGAGGCGGCACGGTCCGCGTGGCGACCCACTCGATCCGGCGGCCGCCTGCGTCGAGCGTCCAGCCATCGAGGACGAGCTGCGCATCCTTCGGGTTGTGCACCCGCACGACGAGTGCCCACTCCTGTTCCGTGCCGATCGTGGCGACCGGGACGGCCTCGACGATCTCGACACGGGGTGCTGTCCCGCAGGCTGCCAGGAGCGCGGGCACGGCAATCGCATGGCGGACGGTCAGTCGCATGCAGGGGACTCTACACGCGGCGCACGGTCGCACGGGGCGTACCATCGACCCATGCCTCGTGGACCTGCGTCGATCCTTGCTGCGTGCTGCGCCGTGGCTGCGTTGGCCGGGCGCGGTGCGAATGCGCAGCAGTCCGTGATCATGCCCACGGTGTCGGATTCGCCCACGGCGACGGAACTCATCCTTCGAGCGGATGAACAGGCTGCAGCCAATCCGGGCGAGAGTGCGCGGCTGGCCGCGGAACTCCTGCGCGACCTCGCCGACAAGCTCGTGCAGACCAAGCAGCCCGGCGTCTACCAGGGCGTGGCCGATCAGGTCGCGGCCCTGCTTGCGGCCCATCCGGTCGTGCTCGAGCGCTACCGCGACGAGGTGAGTGCGCAGGCGCGGGAATGGTTGGCCGAGGGGCGGTTGGTCGAGGTTGCCACGCGCTTCGCCGCGACTGATGCAGGGCTCCAGGCCATGCTGCGGCTGGCGGGTCGCGCCCTCCAGGATGCGCGGGCCGACGAGGCCACGGCGTGGTTGCGGCGCGCGGCGATGCATCCCTCCGCAGCGCTCGATCCTGCACCGCGCCTGGCGCTCGAGGCCTTGGCTGCGTGGGCAGCGGGGGACCGCTCGGCATGGAGCGCTGCAGGTACGGAACTCGCGACCGTACCGGGCGTGTCGCCCTCGCTCGTCGAACTGATCCGCGCCATGGGTGAGCCGACCGCGCGCGTGCAGCGAGCGGTGCTCGGCGATGTGGCGCCTGACGTGACCGCACAGGTCCCGGCGATGCCCTGGATCGAGGCTTGGTCGGCGCCGTTGTCCTGGTCGCCCGCGTCGATCCGCAACCGTGGCATGGTGCCGGTCGAGGAAATGCTCGGGCGTGATGACGCGGCCCGCGCGGCGCGCAGCCGGCTGCACACGATGGCGCCGATCATCGATGGCGGCGAGGTCATCGTGGCCGATGGCCGCGTGGTGACCTGCTTCGATCTCTTCACCCACACCCTGCGCTGGCAGGCCATGCTTGCGATCGACCAGGCGGCCCGGAGTGCCGACACGATGCTCACGCCCTGCGTGGTCGATGCGGAGCGTGTCCACTCTGTCGTGTCCGTCGGCGAGCTCGGCGGCGCGGTCTCCTCGCGCGTGGTGACCGTGCGGCGCACCGATGGCCGGGTGCTCTGGCAGCGCTCGCTCGAGGAGCCGGATGGCCTGCTGCCGGGCGGCCTGCGCGTGGCGGGCTCGATCGCCCCGGCCGGCGAGGTGCTCGCCGTGCCGTGCTTGCGCCAGAACGGCCGCCTCGAACTCGCCTGCTGGCTCATCGGGCTCGATGCCGAGGATGGCACCACGCGATGGGCCGTCCCGCTCGGAGCGGCGAATGGACTGCTCCCTGAGTTCGGCAGCGTGACGACCATCCGCGGCGGCATGGCGGCGGTGGCGCATCGCGGCTTCGTGCTCGTGGGAACGATGGTCGGGACCGCGGCGTGCGTTGAGGCACCCACAGGTGCGGTTCGCTGGATCGCCCGCGACGAGCTGGCGCGCACGCGACAGCAGCCGCTGCAAGAGTCGTGGGAAGCGTCTGCGCCGGTGGTCGATGGCGATGCAGCATGGTTCTTCCACGCGGATGCACGGATGGTGATGCGTCGCGCGCTCGCCGATGGTGCGGTGATCACGGCCCAGGCGCTTGGGCAGGGTGAGCCGCTTGGTGCCGCGCAGTACCTCGTGGGCGCCTCGGGCACCATCGTCGGTGTGGCCTCGAGCGGTGCTCTGTCGGCGGTGGGCTCCGCCGATCCCGCAGCGCAGCGCTGGCAGCTTCCTGCGGTCGCCTCGGAGCCCCTGGTCGGCCGCGCGGTCCTGGCGCGGTCGGGCGATCAGCCGGTCATCATCCTGCCGCGTGCCACGCGGGTCGACGTGCATGACCTGGACACTGGTGCGTCGATCGGCTCGATGCCCGTCCGGCGCAGCGGCACGATCGGCGTGGGTGATGACCGCGTGGCGATCGCGTCCGAGATGAGCCTGGAGGTCTGGGGGCGCGGAGAACGGATCGTGGCGGATCTCACGGCGTTGGTGGATCGTGGCACCGCAAGCGATGCGGAGATCGCGCTCGCCGAGTCGGCTTTGGCGCAGGGCGACACCACTCGAGCCCTCGAGATGGCCCGTCGTGCGCTGGTTCGCCTCACGGAGCTCGAGCACGATGACGATGTCATGATCGCTCGCGCCCGCGTCGTCGATGTCCTGCTGGAACTCGTCCGCAGGAGCCCCGATGGCACCGACGCCGTCGACGTGCTCCGTCAGTCGGCCTTGCTGCCGTCGCAGTCGCTGCGGGTCGCCTTGGCACTCGCCGATCGCCACGCCTCGCGTTCGGAGTGGGCTGATGCCGCCCGCACGCTCGTCGATGCCGTGCCTGCCCTCGACACCGACCCGCTCATCGAACATGGTGGCGCTCGTGTGCGCACGAGCCAGGTGCTTTCGATGGCGATGGTGCGATTGGTGGTGCGGGCCCATGCAGCCAACAGCAAGGCCGTCGAGCAGGCTGCCGACGAAGCAGCTCGGCAGGGGGCGAGCGCTTCATCCGAGGCCATCGCTCGCGCTTGGCGTGGTACCGCAGCCTCGATCCGGGTTCTGGTCGAGTCGAGTGAGCGCGCCCGCGCGGACGATCGCCTCGACGACGCGAGCCGTTGCGCCCAGCGTGCGGCGCTCCTCGCGCTCGAGCGCGCCGATGCCGGCCTGCCGGTCGATGCCGTGCTGCTCGATCGAGTCGCCACGCGTGTGGTCGAGGCTGGTGCCGGCGACCTGCTGGCCGTGAAGACGCTTCGCCGGCTGCACAGGGTGGCTCCGTCGGCCACGGCGTTCACGGGGGTCTCCGCTGCCGACCCCTGGATCATCTCCCCGCGACTGGCCCGTGCGGGCGGTGCGCCACGCAAGGGGCAACGGGCGATCCAGTTCTCCGCAAGCCTGCCGGCCCTCGATGCCTTGGCGCGGCAGCAGTCGGCGCCGGACCTCGGCGTGCTGGTCGTGAACCAGCAACTCGTGGGGATCAAGGGCTCCACGCTCGCACCCGAGTGGGCGATCGACGTCGAGGATCCCACGCCCGGCATCGTGCGCATGCTGCCGACCATGATGGTGCTCGAGCGCACCGTGACGCTGCCCGGTCGGCTGCGTGGGCTGGACCCCACGACCGGTTCGGTGGCGTGGTCGATCGAGGACCTTGGCCTGCTGCTGGCTCCCGTGCAGCCCATCGCAGGCTGGCGCGATGACGAGAACGTGCTCTCGAGGCGCGGTCAGTTCGCTGCGCTCCCCCTCGGCGATGGCGCTGTCGCCGTGCGTGGCGATGGGAGCTGCGTGCGCATCGGCGCCGATGGCCGTGTGCGCTGGACCAGTGGTCGTTCCCTGCCGATCGTCGAGCACGTGCAGGCAGCCTTGGGCGGTGTGGCGTTGGTCGGTACCTCGCTGAGTTCCGATCCTGCCCTCACCTTGGTCTCGTCGGCCTCCGGCCAGGAGCGCGGCCAGGTCTACCTCGAGGGCATGGCCTCGGTCGACGCGGTCGAATCGACGCTGTGCGGCTTCGTGGTCACGCGTGGACTGGCCAGCACGCTCGTCGAGGACACGGAGGCTGGACCACGCATCCTGTGGGAGCGCATGAGTCCGCCCGGCGCCACGCGTCGTATGGCGGCGGTCGTCCTGCACGAAGCCATGTTCATGGGCCAGCCAACCGATGGTTCGTACCGGGTTGACCTCGATGACGGATCGAGCACCGCGCTCGACTGGGATGGCGGGACTGCCGGAGCCTGGAGCCCGTTGCTCGAACTCGATGATGGGCTGCTCCTTGCCAAGGGTGATCGCGTCATCCTCGCCGGGGCGAGCGGACGCATCGCCGGCAGCACGCGGCTCGCCCCGTCGGCCACGCCGCAGATGGCCATCGCCTGCGAAGAGGGCGTGATCGTGCAGGTGCTCGAGATGCCGGAATTGCCTGCAGTCCAAGGCGGTTCGACGTTCACGCTCCTCGACCCCAGGCAAGGGTTGCGACAGGTACGCAGCGTGGCGCGGCTCATGGTCCCGGTCGGCTGGCGGCGCGCCATGCTGCTCGATGGCTGGATCCTCCAGTTCGGCGAGGACCAGTGCATCGCCATCCCGGCCGGACCGAGTTGACAGACCGCCCCGATCACACGATAGTCCCGCCCAACGGAGGACCTATGCCATCCATCGCGGCCAGCGGCCGGACATTCGCCAGCCTCATCGCCCCCTCGCAGGAAGCCCTTGGCTACGACGAGGAGGACACTGACGCCTTCCAGGAAATCGACGACGACGACGATTTCGGCGAGGAAGAGTTCGCGGACGAGGATGGCCTCGACGAGGACGAGGAGAAGGACGGCGAGTCCAAGGACGGCAAGGACGACGTCGACGACGATGACGATGATGACGACTTCTTCGATGATGACGAAGAAGAGGACGAAGACGAAGAAGATGACGAAGAAGAGGACGAAGACGAAGACGAAGACGAGGAAGAGGACGACGACGAGGATGATGACGAGGACGAGGATGACGACGAAGATGAGGACGAGGATGACGACGAGGACGACCTCGACGACGACGAGGACGACGACGAAGAGGACGAGGATGATGACGAGGACGACGACTGAGCCTCGATGAACCCAGCCAAGAACCCCAAGGGCCGGCCCAGTGCCGGCCCTTCTTCGTTTGGCGAGGTCTTCAGCCGGCCAGCAGGACGCGGCGAGCGTCGCGTCAGCCGCTTCGCGGCGGCGCGAAGGTCAGTCGGTAGATCCGGAGCGAGCGGCCATGGGGTCGTGCAAGCAGTGCCGACTGGCCTTTCGCTTGCAGCAGGATCCATGTTCCCTCGGCAACGAGGACGCGCCGCGTCGGGTCGGGCGTCGAGCCCGAGCATGCCCAGACCCGGTCGCTCGACGTCCAGAGGCAGTGGCGTCCACAGTCAAGCATGCCCGTCGTGCCCTCGGGCAGCAGGGTCGGCGCCTCCTCGATCCTTGGGTTCCACGTCGCCAAACGACTGAACCTAGGGTGGTAGAGCAGCGGGGTCGAGCCCGTCGTGCAGGTCGGGCCGAGCGCACTCACGCACTGCCACGCCATCTCGCGGGTCCCTCGCATCGACAGCACGGCGCCCTGCAACGGTGCGGGCTCGCTGCGGGCGGGTGATGCGTCGAACGCCATGGCGCGGAGCACTCCGTCGCGTACCTGGATCGCCGTGAGCACGCCGTCGATCAGGCACGGACCGCTCCACTCCACTCCGTCGACCGGCGCGATCGACGGTCCAGCACCATCCGCGCACGGCAGCCACAAGTCGCGAATCCGCTCGAACGCCGCCTGCTCCACGCTCCACGACCGGGTACCTGGCGCACGCCTGCACCAGGTCATCACGATGCGGTCGCCGTGGCCCACGACCCAGGCGCCTGCGTTGGTCGCTCCATCCTCAAGGAGCCACTGCACGGAACCATTGATCGGCGACATCACGCCGAGCCTGCGCGCGCCACCCGGTTGCGGCTCTTCGACGAGTGCACCGCCGCGGGGGCCATCGATCCATGAGCGTCCGAGCAGGAGATCAGGGCCCACGGAGAGCGGCGCGCCAAGGCCACCGGGTTCGACGACGTGGATGGCCACGGTCCCGGCGCCGCGTTTGGGTGCATCCGTGGTGCCGAGCCTGGTGGGCCAGTCGGGAACGCTGTCAGCCTGCACGGCCATGGCGCTGCCATCGGGAGCGACCACGGGCATCGTGAAGCCGTCCCACGCCACCTCGCCCAGCGAGACCAGCCCGAACTCGACCGCGGCCAGCTTCGGATCCTGCTCGCTCGAAGGCCGCACGCCCATGCCCGAGGGCGCGCTCGAACAGCCCAGGAGCCACACTTGGACCGCCGCCACGATTCCCAGCGCCACGAACGCTCGTGGCGTGGATCCCGTTGCCACCACGCCCCTCGCCACGGCACCCAAGGCCCGAAGCCGGGAAGGGTGCGTCGAGGAGTGCCGCGCGGCTTCAGGGCGTCGTCGGCGGCGTGGGAGCATCCGGGATCATCAGCTCACCGCTCGGCAGGCGCTTGGCCGCAGGGTCGTTGAGCAGCTTCTTGGAATCGCTCGGCAGCGGCTTCTCGAGTTCCTTCAGGCGTTCGAGCTCCTTCACGTTGTAGTTCGTGTTGAAGTCGTCGGGGTTCTCGATCACGATCGGCGTGACGAAGATGAGCAGTTCACGCTGGGACTTCGAGTTGTCCACGTTGCCGAAGATGAAGCCCAGGCCCGGGATGTCCTTGAGGATGGGGAAGCCCGTGTCGTCCTTCGACTCCTGCTCGACGCGGATGCCGCTGAGGACGATCGTCTGCCCGTTCTTCACGGTCACGGCCGTGTTGGTCTGTCGACGGTCGATCGTGGGGTTGTCGCCCACGCCAGCGGCCGCGTTGTTCACGTTGGAGAGGAGCACCTCGATCTCCATCGCCACGTTCTTCTCGTTCGTCACGCGCGGCCGCACGTTCAAGCCGATGCCGACGGCAATCTGCTCGAAGCTCGCCGTGGTGCCCGCGGCATCGCTGGTCGTGCCGGACTGGAAGGGCACGTCCTGGCCGCTGAAGAACTTGGCTTCCTTGTTGTCGGTGGTGACGATGCGCGGCTGCTGCAGGATCCGCACCGCGGTGTCCTGGGCGAGCGACTGCAGCACCACGGTCGCATCGACGCCGAAGTCGAACGTGAACTCGTTGAACTCACCCGGGAAGTCCGTGTCGCGGGTACCGGCGACCTCGGTGCCGATGCTGACGGCGTTGTTCGGGTTGCGCGGCGCGACCTGGCCATTGGGGCCGAACTTGATGCCCATGGTGAACTCATCCCCGAGCTGGACCTCGGCCAGCACGGACGAGATCATCACTTGGCGACCGGGCTTGTCGAGGTCGTTGATGATGTTCATGAGCGCCTGCTGGATCTCCGGCGGCGCCAGCACGAGCAGCGAGTTCTGCACTTCGTTCGGCACGACACGGCTCTTGCCGACGAGCGCGCTCACCTCGGCCTGGTCCTCGCCGCCGGCACCGCGGCCCGACTGCCAGGGGAACTGCACGGTGTTCTCGTTGCCTGCGGTCCCGCCGGTCGCACCGCTGGTCTCGCTGGTGCCACCGCCGGCGCTCTCGAAGTTGATGCCGCTCAGGCCGGTGTCTTCGCGCGTGATCTCCGCGCCCGAGCCGGCCTGCGCGAGCAGGGCGTTCAGGATCTCGGCCATCTTGACCGAGTTGGCGTACTTCAGCGGCACGTTGGTCGGGATGCCGACCTTGAGCGGCTGGTCGAGCAGCTTCACCATCTGGTCGAGCCAGATGAAGTTGTCGGGCGTCTTGCTGATGATGACCAGCCGGTTCGAATCCGGATAGGCGTCGATCTTGAAGATGTTGCTCACGGCGACCGTGGCGCCGCTGTCCCCGCCGCCGACCGCGCCGCCCAGTCGGACCTGCGCGCCACCGGTCCGTCCTCCGCCGGCGCTGCCGCCTCCATTCTCGAGGAGCGACTCGAGCAGGCCCTCCATCTTGAGGGGGTCCGTGTAAGCCAGGTCATAGACGCGGAACAGGCTGCCGCCTGCCTGCGGGTTCACGTCCCACACGTCGGTGATGAGATCGCCGATCGACTTGATGATGTCGGGCTCGGCACGGATGGTGATCGAGTTCGTCGCAGGGAGCACCGTCAGCAGCAGGTTGTCGGTCGTGCCGGCGATCTGCTCGCCGCCTGCATTGCCCTGCGCCGGTGCACCGCCGCGGCCGGGCGCGCGCTGGGCTGCGCCTGCGCGTGCGCCACCGCCGGTCGGGCGCGTGTTGCTGAAGATGTCGGTGATGGACGTGGCAATCGTCTGTGCATCCGCATATTGCAGGCGGAACGTCTGCGTGACCACGTCCTGGTAGGTCGGCACGTCGAGCAGCGCGATCAGCTTCGCGCAGCGCTTGATGGTGCCGACGTCGGCCTCGACGATGATCTGGTTCGAGTTGTTGTCGAAGTCCGCCTTCGCGTAGGTCGGCAGGCCGCCCTGGATGCGATCGAACACGCTCTGCGCCTTGGTGTTCTGCACGCGGAACACCTTGGTGAGCACCTGGCCGCTGTCGGCCATGGTCATCACGTCCTTGTCTGGCCCCAGGATCAGGCCCGGCTGCAGCGACCGGATGTTCTCGTCGCCGAGCGCATCGATCATGATGAGGTCCTCGGTCTCGACGACGGCCACGCCGTTGAGCCGCAGTGCCTGGAAGATCATCTCGAGCGCTTCTGCGCGAGAGACCTTGCGGTCGCTCATGATCGTGATGGTCTGCTGCTTGACGCTCGCGAGCTTCGGGATGACGGTCTTGCCCGTCGTCTCGACGATGAACGGCAAGAGCTGCATCAGCTGCACGTCGGAGCAGTTCACCAGCACCATGTCCGTGCGCGGGTCGGCGCGGCGGTCCGAGCGGAAGATCCGCAGCGGGGCATCCGCCGGATCCATGCTGCCGTCGGTGGCCTGCCGAGGGGCTGATCCATCGTCGTTCGCGGCGGGCTCGCTCGGTTCATCCGTCGCGGCTGCAGGTTCATCTGCCGCGGGCTCCTGCGGCGCCGGCTCGTCCATCGCCGGCTCGGGGTCGGCGCTGGGTTCCGCGGTCGGCTCGGCAGCCGGTTCCCGTGTGGGCTCCCGGGTGGGCTCCTGCGTCGGATCCTGTACCGGCTTGGGTTCTGCCGATGGTTCGGTCGCGGGCGATGCCGCTGGGGAAGCCGCGGGTGCAGCGACGGGCTCCTGAGCGGGCTCCGTCGGCTCATCGGGCTCGTTGGAGGGCTCCTGCGTCGGTTCACGGGATGGATCGGCGGGGCGACTCACGGGCGCAGCAGGCTGCGCCGACGGCGGTGCGGGCTGCGGCGTGGGCGGGACCTGGCGGCCGCCCTGGGCCAGCGTGGTGGTTGCCGTGGGCAGCAGCGTCAGGGTGGCCGCCGTGGCAAGCAGCGTGGTGAGCATGGTGGTGTTCGATCGGTTCACGGGAGCTCCAGGTCTGGTCGTTGGTCGTTCGTTGGTTCAGTCGAGCTTGTTGACTCGATCGATGAGCAGTTGTCGTTCGCGTTCGAGGCGTTCCTTCACGGCTGGGTCGCCCGAGCGGCCGCGCAGCGCACGGCTCACCTCTTCAAGCGCCTTCGAGGCCTGTTCGCGATCCATGGCCTCGATCGCCGAGGCTTCCAGCGCTGCAGGGACGGCGGGTGCAAGATCGCCCGAAGCAGACGGAGCACCGGAAGCGGGGGCTTCAGGCGTGACGGACGCTGGCCCCGACGCTGGTCCCGGTGCAGGTCCCGGTGCTGGGGCCGGTGCAGGCGCGGTGGCCGGGCTGGTGTTCGGATCCGCAGCGACGGGCGTGATGCCCGGAGGATTCGTGCGCCCCATCGAGCTGCCTGACCCCGATGTGAGCACGCTCGTGTCGAACTTCTCGCGCAGCGACACGGTGTATTCGCCGCCTGACCACTTCAGCCTGACTTCATCGGGTGGCAGGATGGCCACCACGGTCACGCCGTCGCCGGACTCGCCCACCTTCACGGTGCGTCCACCCGCGAGGATCAGCATGTCAGCCACGACTCCGGTCGGCCGAGGCCCGCCGTAGTTCGCCGGCGGTCCTGCGGGCTTGGGTGGCGCGACCGGTTTCGGCGGCTCGGTGCGAACGACTGGAGTGGGCTTGGGCCGGCTCGGCGGCTTGAGCGGTGTACTGAAGAGACTGCGCCCTTCGAAGCGCTTTCGATGGATCAGCGCCATTTGTTCATGGCGCGTGAACTCCGGGCTCACGCGATCGGCCCGCTCCGGATCGACTCCGGGGGCGAGCAATGAGCCGCCCAGCTCGGACATCGCTGTCACGCCGACGATGGCAAGCACCGTCACCGCAACGGCACTGGCGATCACGCGAGGCGAACGCAGGAGGTCCGTGGGAATGGCGTGTCGCAGGTCGATCATGGCGTCTTCGCCTTCCCGGCGGTGACCCAAGCCTCGGCCATCAGCCGCACGCTCAGCTTCTTCGCCTTGTCATCCCAGTCCATGCGCACGCTGCCGAGGGCATCGACTGCGGGCGATGACTCGAGCGACTGGATGAATCCGAACGTGTCCTGCGGGCTTGCGACGAAGTTCACCTCGCCGATCAATCGTTCGACGCGCGAGGCGATGCCCGCAGCGTCTGAGGCCGCCTTGGGCAACTTGCCGCCCGTACGCGTCTGGAAGGTGTAGCTCGTGACCTTGTTCTTCTTCGCCGCATCCTTCACCGCGATCGACAGCGCATTCGCGCCCTCGGCCTCGGATCCGGGCAGGTCGAGCCTGCCGTACACCGCGATCGCATCGCGGACCTTGCCGGGCAGGTCCTCCTCGTTGCGTGCGCCTTCGTGCAGCACCTTCTGCACGTGATCGGCCTCGGCGGACCAGGAGCGCGCGAGGGCCCACGGGTAGTCATCGAGGAACGTGTAGGCGACGAGCGCCGCGACGACCGAGATGCCGGCGCGCACGAGCGGTCGCTGCGCATGGAAGCGCGCGATGGCGTCCTGCACCACGCTCATGGCTTCCTCGTCCTTGCCTTGAGCATGTCGAAGTCCTTCTTCAGTCGGGCCGATGTCTCTTCGTCGAGGCCGTCACGCTGGCGGATCGCCGCGATCTTGATCAGCATGTCGCGCGCTTCGTCGCGGCTCATCGCATCGACCTGGTCCTGCGTGAGCGCTGGCGGAATCGGTTGCTCCGCGGGCTGCGCTGCGCCAACGGCCGGTCGACCTCGTCGCGAGGCTTCGGTTGGTCCGCTCGCTCCCGGCAAGCCGCCTCGACGGCCACCGCGGCCTTCGCGCGCTTCGCCCTCGGTTTCGGTCGAGCCTTCTCCGTTCGCGGCCACGGCTGCGTCACCATCGGCCGGTGCAGCACTCGCTTCGCCGGATGCAGCTGCGGGAGCGCGAGCCGCTTCGCTTGCCGCCGCTGCCGCTGCGCCTGCGGGAGCGCTGCGACTGCCCGTCGACGCGCCGGGGGCCTCGCTATTCGTGACGACGGCCGTCACGCCCGAACCCGGAGCGCCACCGGCCACCATGTCGGGCACGATCGGCACGGGCGGATCATCAGTGGCCACCGGCGTGGCTGGCGCCGGGGCCGCGGGGACGGTCGGCGCGGAGCTGGCCTCGATGAGGAATCCGTCGCTGTCGACGGGCCCCCAGCGCTGTTCTGCCAGGGTCTTCTTGCCGAAATCCTGCGACTCCGAGTAGCGCACGATCAGCATGGGATCCGCGACCTGCGCGGTGATCGAGAACTCCGTGCTTCCGCCCTTGGGTTCCTCCCAGCTCTTCACGATTCGCGCGAAGACCTTCGAGGCCCGCATGCGCTCTTCCATCATCACGATCGCATCCACGCTCGACAGGTCGCCAACGCCGCGGGCCAGGCCGCGCAGCTGCACGTTCGACCCATGGTCGATGTTGATCGATTCCAGTTCGATGCCATCGGGCGCCGTGCAGGCGATGTCGCTGAGCAACTTGCTCATTGGCCAGCCGAGCTTGTCGACCTGGCCGTACAGCGCGATCCGCCGCTCGCTGGACACCATCGACGCCTCGAATGCCGCTGCATCGGAGAGCCGGAAGTTCAGCCATGCCAGCCGGAGCCCCGCCACGGCCATCGGCCCGAAGACCACGGCCAGGCCGGCGGCGATGAGCGCACGCTTGGTGAAGGTCGGACTGTCCATGCGCGTCAGCGCATCGATGACGAGCCCCTGCGACCGACGCGGCTCGATGGGCATCAGTCCCAGGAGCGGCGAGAGCGGGCTGCGCAGGGCGAGCGCCACACCGGCCAGATCCCCGAACTGGGCGCGCCACGCGGCGTCATCCGGTGCGCCGGCGAGCGCGGAGCCCAGGGCATCGGCGCCCGCAAGACCGGCGAAACCCTGCGTGAACGCGGCTGGCATGGCGCGTCGCGCGGCGATCAGATCCTCCTCGGACCAGTGCCCGAGCATGGCCGTGTCGTTGACCGCCTCGCTGATGGCACCGGCGAACTCCGTGGCATCGTCGCTTCGTTCGATGAGCGTGCGCGCGACAAGATGTCCCTCGCGGGAGGCCACGACCGCCACGGATCCCGTGGAGGGCTGCACGTCGATGCACATGCGCGCGGCACGGCCCAGGCCGTTGGCCGACATCAGGCCCAACAACCCCGCCACCGGTGCGGTGAAGGTCACTCGCGGTGCTGCGGGGCCGTGTGCTGCACGACGTCCGTCGTTGGCCTTCAGGCCCGGCGGCAGCTGAACCGCACCGCCGGGCTTCCATTCCAGGACAATGCCAAGACGCTCCTCGGGACCGGCCGAGCCATCGGGAACGACGGCAGATGCAGAGCGGCAACGTGGGGCATCTGGGGACAGCGCGCCCTCGGCCTGCAGGGAGAGTGCCTGCTGCTGCTGCGCGGGCGTGGCACGAGGCAGCGGGATCGATCGAAGAATCACCTCGTTGCCTGGCACGATCACGACCACGCGCTCGGGCATGAGTTCGTGGAGCCATGGTGCCAGGTCATCGATGTCGCTGCCGTCGCCGCAGTCCGGACCGAACTCGCCGGCCTGCTCGAACTGCACGCCCAGCGGACCGAACCGCACGAGCAGCGCCTTCCAGCGCTCGCCCTCCAGGCGAAGCACCGCTGCAAGGTCGGCGGCGAGGGTCGGCTTGGCGGCGTTCTTCTTCACGGTTCGAGGTACTCCAGGATCGTCACAGGCAGGGTGGAACGATCGACGACGACGATCATTTCAACCTCGGTGCCGGTTCCGGGGGCACGCCCCCGGCTGGTGATGGTGTACACGGAACTCTGGGTGTCCATCGTGCGGGCCATCTGAGCGGCATCCTGGGGGCTCAGCCCGTCGATCCGGGAGAGCTCCCCGAGGGTCGTGATGCCGGTCGAGGTGTCTCGGCGGTCGATGATGCGCTGGGCGACCTTCGGCTCGAGCCCGTACACCTGCTCGAGGACGCGCTTGGAGACGGTGTTGATGTTCACGCGGCCCGCATCGCCCGGCTTCGGCGCCTGGGTGACGCACTCGCGCAGCACGGTGTCGAGCTGTTCGGGCTTGAGTGTGGCCGACTGCTGCGCTGCCGGTGCCTGGTTCCGTCCGGCGCTGGAGCGGCCGCTGCGGCCACGCGAGTTCGTGGCCGGTGCCTGCTGCGCCTGCTGTCCCAGCGGCGTGCTGATGAGCTGCTCGACGTAGAAGTTCGACTGCTTCGCCGAATCGACCAGTTGCGTCGCCTGCTGCTGTGACAGCCCGGTGCGCTCGACGATCTCCTCGGCCGTGGCGGTCTTCAGGTCGAGGCGGTCCTCGCCGCCGAGCGTGCGCGGGAAGGGCCGGGTCCGGGCCGTGAACATGCCGGCGATCCCGTAGTCAAGCACGCCATCGGCGTTGTCGTCTGGAAAACTCGCGTCGCCGTCGTTCTCGTTGGGATCAAGCCGGTTGTTCAGGTTCCAGTCCTCGCCGCGGACTTCCTTGGGCCACACGCCGAGCACCATCTCGAGCTCGGGCACCGAGCGGAAGTTGGCGTTGCGCGGCTCGTAGTTGATGTTCGAGCGGCCAAGGTAGGAGCGCGACTCCGCGCCCGACATCTCCTCGTCGTCGTTGGTGTCGCGCCAGTCGACGATGGCATCGGCAAGCAGGCCCACGTCATCCATGTTGTAGAGCTGCGCACGGCTCACGGCATTGATGTTCATGCGCGCATGCTCATCGAACGGCCCTGGATAGATCGCGCCGTCGATCTCGTGGTAGATCTCGAACGAGCCGGTCGTGAGTTCCTCGGCCGCATTCTCCTCGAGGTCGTTGATCATGGCGAACGCGCTGTCGGGATCGGGATTCTCGCCGTAGTACTCCATGATCGCGATCATGGTCTCGACGCCCGCTCGCGCGGCCCACCTGGCCTGCACCTTCGACATCGCTTCGCGGCCCATCACGGCCTGTCGGTAGCAGCCGACCTGCGTGGCCGAGGTGATGAGCGCCGCCACCGCAACGCACCAGATCACGATCGGCAGCACCATCGCGCGGGAGCGGTTCATCGTCCGCCTCCTGTGGAGGCGGGACCGCCGGCGCCCATGCCGCGACCTGCGCCGCCCTGACCGCCACGGCCACCGCCTTGCCCGCGACCACCTTGCCCGCGGACACCACCCTGGCCGCCGTTCTGCCCGAAGCCGCCGCGTCCGCCGCCCATGCCGCCGCGGCCCCCGCGACCATCGCCGGGGATCGTCACGCCATCGGGAATCTGCACGCCCATGCCGCCGGCGCCGTCCACGCCAAGACCGGCTGCGGCGGCAGCACCAGCGGCAGCGTCACTCGCGGCGGCGGCTTCTGCCGCTGCCGCCTCGGCGGCCAACTGCTGTTCGTAGGCGGCGATCTGCACGAGCGGGGGCGTGGCACGGTCGATGGGCACCACCGTCTGTAGCGTGACGAGGTCACGCACGAGCGGGTCGATCTGCGCCCCGGGCTCGTTGCCGAGCGCGCGAACGGTCACGCGCAGCGCCCAGGGAAGCCCATCCAGATCGCTGTCCCACGCGTCGCGCCATGTGCTGCCGTCGTACGCCTCGAAGCGAAGGCTCACCACGCCATCCATGAGCGGCATGGCCGCACCGCCTCCGCGCTCATACTGGTCGGGCTGGCTGTCGGCGCGCATCCAGAGTGCCGACCCGAGGTCGTCGTCCTCGATGCGCAGGTGCGTCTCGAACTCCTGGCCGTCGCCGTTGTACTCCGTCTCGCGGACGGTGCGCAGGCGGGTGTTGTAGACCAGCAGCTCATCGCGATCGACCTCCAAGCCCGGCGCGTCGGCCACGGTCGCGGTGTGGTCGTCCACGATCAGGACACGGCAGTGGAAGAGGTCGTCGCTGCGCAGCGTCGACTGCAGTTCCTTGCGCACGGTCTCCAGCGCTCCGAGGGCGCGCACGTGCGCATCCATGCGGAGCTTGCAAACCTCGCGCGCGCGTCCGAACTGGGCAAGGCTCGTGGTGATGACGACCGCGATCACCACCGCGATCGTGCCTGCGATCAGCAGTTCGGCCAGCGTGAACGCCCGGGGATCACGGCGCAACGGCGGCCTCCTCGTCCTTGCCGAAGGCGCTCTGCCGATCGAAGGGTTCGGGCGGGCGGCGGTCGGGATTGGGGTCCTCACCAAGGCGCGGCGCGATGCGCGTCTCGACGGTGTATGACTGGCCGCGTGCATCGCGCACCATGGCCGTCACGGTGTACGGATCGCCCAGGCCCTCGGGATCGATCAGGATCTCGAACTCCCATGTCTCGAACGGGGCGTCGAAGCGGCCCGACGTGGCGTTGAGCTTGGGGAACTCGGTCACGCCATCGACAAGCACCTGCGACAACAGGCCATCCAGCAGCGACGAGGCAATGACCTCGGCCTCGCCGCGTCGCTGCATGTCCATGGCGCGCATCGACACGTTGATGATGCCGGCGAGCCCGACCGCCAGGATCACGCCGGCGATCACCACTTCGATCAGGGCGAAACCGCGGCGCATCACCAGTCCTCCTGGGTGAGGCCGCTCGAGTCGAGGTCGACGCCCTCGCGCTCGGCGACCAGCGACACGCCGTTGTCCGCGCGACGCGGGATCAACTGCGTGGCCGGCAGGCGAAGCTCGGTCTCGCCCGAAGGCCCGACCCACGTCATGACGATCTCGGGGCGGCCGCCCGACGGAATGCTCGCGATCATCCACTCGCGGGGGTCGAGTTCCTGGCCATCAGCGGTGATCGCCACCAGTTCCATCTCGGCCGGCACGCGGAACGGCTTGACCATCGTGTCGTACTCCCACTGCGCCTCGGCGTCGAGCCCCGGCGGCCGCTTCATCACGACGAGGGCGATGTCGCCGGTCTCGCCATCGCGCATGAGCGCCACCTGCTGGGTGCCCGACGATTCGCGGTACGCGAACATCGCCAGCACCTGTTCCATCTGCGTCATCGCCGAGTCGTGGCTGAACCAGCCCAGGCCCGCCACGCGTGGGACGACCGCCGCCGCGAGCACCACCAGGATGATGGTCGCGACGAGGATCTCGATGATCGTGAAGGCGCGGCGGGGCATCAGGCGATCACTTGCCGGGCGGTTCGCTCAGGCGGATGTCGCTGTCCTCTCCCTCGCCGCCGGGCTGGCCGTCGGCGCCGTAGCAGATGATGTCGAACTCGAGGCCTGCAGGCACGTCGTCCACCTCGAGCACGTAGTCGTTCTTCCAAGGGTCCTTGAGTGCGCTGGCGGGCATGAACGGCGGGTCGCCCTCGATCAGCTCGGCGAGCTCGAAGTCGTCCCCCAGCGAACTCATGCCGTTCTGGGTCATGTAAATGGTGATCTGGTTGCTCAGCGTGGCCATCTCGCTGAAGGCGCGCTTCTGCTTGGAGCTCCCGATGAGGAAGCCCAGGCGGGGCACGAACACGGCGGCCATGATGCCGAGGATGGTGACGGCGATCAGGATCTCGATGAGGCTGAACGCGCGGCGGGCGCGACGGCGGCTGGAGCGGGAGGGGTGCATGGTCATGGTTCCTTTCTTCGGGGTGCGGGTCGGGTGCGGCGCTAGGCGCCCAGGGCGGTCTGCATGTTCAGGAGCGGCAGCAGCATGCCCACGAGCACGAAGCCGGCCACGACGGACATGACCAGGAGCAGCGCGATGGGCAGGATCTTGGTGAAGAGCTTGAGCGAGTTGTTGACCTGGCGGTCGAACGCCCCGGCGGCGTGCATGAGCATGGGCTCGAGCTTGCCGGACTTCTCTCCGATGTTGACGATCTGGATCAGAAGCGGCGGGAAATGACCGCTCCGCTCCAGGGGATCGGCCAGCGACGCACCGGTCGAGACGCGATCGCTCACGTCGTCGATCGCCGCCATCATGGCGTAGTTGCCCAGCGTGTCGCGCACTGTGCGCAGTGCAGTGAGGATCGGGATGCCCGCGCTGACGAGCGTGCCCAGGGTGCGCGTGAACCTCGCCACCGCCACGTCGCGAAGCAGCGTGCCCAGCACCGGCACCTTGAGCAGGGCGGCATCGACGACCATGCGGTTGGCCGGCACGCGCAGCCATCCGCGCAGGGCGAACCAGCCGATCGTGGCGCCCAGCAGCATCACCCACCACCAGGTCCCGACGAAGGAGGCCAGGCTCATGAGTACCTGCGTCGGCCAGGGAATCGCGATCTTGGTTCCGCTGGTGATCGGCGCCAGGAGCTTCGGCAGCACGAAGGTCACCATGGTGATGATGCTCGCCGTCATGATGCCGGCCAGGATCATGGGGTAGATGGTCGCGCCGATCACCTCCCGGCGCAGCTCGACGCTGCGATCGAGCAGGTCGGCCAGCTGGTGCATGATCTCGCTCATGCGGCCGGTGGCATCGGCTGCACGGAACATGCCGACCGTCATCTCGTCGAACGGGGGGCCGTAGTCCTTCGCGGCCTGGAAGAGCGGCTGCCCCGCCTCGACCCCTTCGATGAGGTGATCGAGGATCACCGGCAGCGCCTTGCCTGCCGCCTGGCGACGCGTGGTCTTCAGGGCCTGCATGAGCGGCAGGCCGGCTTCGAGCGCCGTGGCCAGCTCGCGCACCAGGTTCGCGAGTTCCGCGCGGCTGATCGCCGGCCGCCCGCGCACGGCCGACGCATGGATGGGACCCGAGAGCCGCGGTGCACGGGTCCTCACGGACTCGACGCCCTCGGCCTCGAGCGACAGCGGCAGGATGCCGCGCTCGCCGAGCATGCGCACCGCGCTGCCGCGATCGGATGCCGACACGGAGCCGATGCTCATCGTGCCGTCAGGGCCCATGGTCTGGTAGCGGAAGCTGGGCATGGATCACTTCCTGATGGGCACGTCGTCAAGGTCCTGCGTCGCACGCAGCACTTCGCTCACGGTCGTATCGCCATCGATCGCCTTGCGCACGCCGTCCTTGCGCATCGTGATGAAGTCATCGCCCAGCAGCGTCTTGAGCACGTGCACCGGCTCGCCCTCGGCCACGGCCTGGCGCAGCGCGGGATTGACCTTGATCAACTCGTAGAAGCCCAGTCGCCCGCGGAAGCCCGAGCCGCGGCACTCGTCGCAGCCCAGCCCGGCCCACGCATTGGGGCCGAACTGCGTGCGCTCGTCGGGGGCGAGCCGCGCGCGGAGGTCCTCGCCGAGCGGGGCCTGCACGCGGCACGCCTTGCAGATGCGGCGGCCGAGCCGCTGCGCGAGCACACCTTCGGCCACGCTCGCGATCAGGTAGGGCTCCGCACCCATGTCGCCCAGGCGGCCGAAGCTGCTGACCGAGTCGTTCGTGTGGAGCGTGCTGAAGACGAGGTGACCCGTGAGCGCGCTGCGGATCACGATGTCGGCGGTCTCGCCGTCGCGGACTTCGCCGACGAAGATGACGTCCGGGTCCTGTCGCAGGATCGCGCGGAGCCCCGTGGCGAACGACAGCCCGCGCTTGGGATTCACGGGGATCTGGTTGATGCCGGTGAGCTCGTACTCGACGGGATCCTCGATCGTGATGATCTTCTTGCGGGGGTCGTAGAGCTTGCTCAGGGCCGCGTACAGCGTGGTCGTCTTGCCGCTGCCGGTGGGGCCGGTGACGAGCACCAGGCCGTGCGGCTTCTCGAGCAGGCGGTCCATCGTCATGCGGTGCGTCTCGGACATGCCGAGCGTCTGCAGGTCCAGCCGCAGGTTGCTCTTGTCCAGGATGCGCATGACGATGCTCTCGCCGTAGATCGTGGGCACGGTCGACACGCGGATGTCGACCTTTCGGCCCTCGAACTTCAGCGCGATGTGCCCGTCCTGCGGCACGTAGCGCTCGGCGATGTTCATGTGCCCCATGATCTTGATGCGGCCGGCGATGGCGGCCTGCAGGTGCTTGGGAGGCTGGGGCTGCTCCATCAGCACACCGTCGATGCGGTACTTGACCTTCAGCTCGCTCTCGAAGGGCTCGATGTGGATGTCGCTCGTGCGGCTCTGGATCGCCTCGAGGATGAGCAGGTTCACGAGGTTCACCAGCGTCGGCGCCTCGGCCATGCGGTGCACGTCGTCGGCCTCGATCGCGTCGAGGTTGTGCTCGTTCTCGGTGGCGGTGTCCTCGCTCGACCCACCGAGGCTCTCGGCCATGCGCGCAGCGGTGGTCCCGTAGCACTTGCGGATCAGCTCGGCGAACGCTGCGGCCTCGACGCCCACACGCTGCACGCGCCGCTCGACGATGGTGCTCACTTCGTCGGCGGCGCCGATGTCGAAGGGATCGACCATCGCCAGCACGAGTCGCCCGCTCCGCTCGCGCAGGGGCACCACGCGAAGGCGGACCGCGACGTCGGGCAGCAGCAGCCCGACGACGGCCGTGTCGGCTTCAGGCGCCTTGTCGTGCCACTCGATGCCCAGCGCCGCGCACCGTTCGCGCAGCCGATCCTGCTCGTCCTTGGCCGACGCTGGCGCCTGCAGCACGGTTTGGGGTGGTGCCTGCTCGGTCTCGGGGGTCGTGGTGTCGAGGGGCTGCTGTTCCATGGGTTCCAGTCGTTCAGCGCGGAGCGTCAGTGCCGTCGCCGCCAGCCTTGCCGCGCTGGTTTGGGTTCTGCGTGCCCAAGCCGTCGCCGCCGTTGCTGCGCAGCGCGCCGTCGTCGCTGCGCAGTATTTCCCGCTTCTTGGCGGCGTCTGAGCCAGGCTTCACGCGCTCCTCTTCCTTCTCGCGGTACTTGTCGATGCCGGGGATCTTCGCCTTCTGCTCATCGTTGAGCAGCGCGATCACGCGGTTGCGCGCATCTTCGATCAGGCGATCGCGCTCGGTGATGAGGTCCCTGTACGGCTCCTGCTCGCCCTTGGAGGTCTGCACGTTGCGAGCCGAGTCCGCGGCGAGCCGCACGCGCTCGGTCTCGCGCTCAGGCTCGACCTGGCGGACCTTGGCCACGAACTCGCCCTGCAGGGTGTTCATCGAATCATTGAACCGGGATCGGATGTCGTTGATCTGCGCCAGCTGCTCGGCCGAGAGGTCCTCGATGGCAAGAACGTTCTCGAAGAATGGATCGAGCGGGGGAGTGCGGCATGCCAACGGGTACGCGTCGCGCATCGCACGCTCGCGGAACTTCGGGCCCCATTCGGCGCCGAACGCCGTGGCGAGCGCGTCGATGTGGGCATCGGTCACGTTGCGCACGGCGATGCGGGCGGCCACGATGCGCTCGAGTTCAGCCAGGCCCGAGGCCGGGTCGTTGTCGGTGAGCGCCTTCCGGATGCGGGGCTGGCTCGCTTCCTGCTGCTTCATGCGTTCCATCAGGGCCACATCGAGCGCGGTCTCGTACGCAGCGATGGCGTCCTTGGCCTCGAGTCGGTTGTCCAGCGGGACGTCGATCTGGCGCATCACGATGATCAAGTCGGTCTTCTCGCCACTGAGTCGGCCCTGCGGCAGCTGCTTCTCGCGGCGCAGTGCGCGCTCCAGGCGCGGCCATCGCTCGAGCTGTGCGTCGGAGAGCTGGCCCTTCACGTCGTCGAGGAAGCGCTGCTTCATCGCCTCCTTCTCGGCCTTCCAGTCCTCGATGGGCTTCATCAGCACGGTCAGCGCGCCGTTCTCGCCCGCGCCGGCGATCTGGTCCTTCATCGCGGTGAGCTTGTCGCGCAGTCCCTGCTCGCCCGCGCGGTACTCGGCCTGGTAGTCGCTGAGCAGTGCCTCGAGCACTGGCTTCTGCCAGTCCTCGAGCTCAAGGAAGTCGACGAAGAGCGACATGTCCTTGGGCATGAAGTCGGTGGAGAAGATCTCGTTGAAGCCGGCCTCGCGCGGGAGCTGCGCGTGCACGGAGGGGGTGATCGTGAAGGAGGCGGCGGCGACAGCAGCGGCGAGCAGGAAGCGCTTCATGGTGATGATCTCCGGATGAAGGTCAGATCGAGCCAAGGTGAAACGGCCCAGGGGCCGGAATGTTGCATCCATCGACGCAAACGGGGCTTGGATTTGGTGAGAGGCGATGATTTCCAGCAGGGTCCGGGAACATCAACAACGTCCGAGAACCGATCCAACCAGGGAAGCTTGGCCGACCTTAAACCTTGCTGACGGTGCGTTGCTCGATGCGCTTCTCGCTGGTCGTGACCACGATCCGTTGGACAAAGATGCCGGGGGTGTGGATCTGGTCGGGATCGAGTGCGCCCAGCGGCACCAACTCCTCGACCTCGGCGATCGTCACCGCGCCGCAGGTTGCCGCCATGGGGTTGAAGTTGCGCGCCGTGCGGCGGAAGACGAGGTTGCCGGCGGAGTCGGCGCGCCACGCCTTGACCAGCGAAACATCCGCCTTGATCGCCCGCTCCATCACGTAGGTCTCGCCGTCGAACTCCATGTGCGGCTTGCCGTCGGCAACGACCGTGCCCACGCCGGTCTTGGTGTAGAAGGCCGGGATCCCGGCGCCGCCGGCGCGCATGCGCTCGGCCAGCGTCCCTTGTGGCGTGAATTCCAGTTCGAGCTCGCCGCTCATGAACTGCCGCTCGAACTCGGCGTTCTCGCCGACATAGCTCGAGACCATCTTGCGGATCTGCCGGGTCTGCAGCAAGAGCCCAAGGCCCCAGTCATCCACGCCAGCATTGTTGCTCACGGCGGTCAATCCCTTGGCGCCTGAATCACGAAGCGCCAGGATCAGTTGTTCCGGGATGCCGCAGAGCCCGAATCCACCGACCGCAACGGTCATCCCGTCGCGAATCACGCCTTCGAGAGCAGCCTTGGGAGAGGCGAAGACCTTGTCCATGGTGCGATGGTAGTGACCGTCCCTGCGCGATTGTGGCGCTCGGCACGGTTCGATCGGCCCCGGAGGCTCGCTCCCGGCTACCGTTCCCGGGTGCAGCGACTGGTCTGTCTGCTCATCTTCCTCTCGGCGCTGCCCGACGCCATGGTCGTGCCTGTGCTGAAGGACCTCTGCGTGGACCGCTACGGCGTGACCCGCACCCAGGCGCAGGCGTTCCTCTTGGTCAACCTGCTCGGCGCGGCCGCGGCGATTGGGGTGGTCGCTCGGCTGCAGCGCTCGGTCGATCCGATCCGCTTGCTCATCGTCGCCTCGGTGCTCGATGCGATCCTGATCGCCTGCCTCTGGCTTCCGCTCGGGTGGCCCGGCACGATGGCGGTCCGAGCGCTCGAGGGTGTTCCGGATGCCATCACGTTCGGCGTGCTCATGCAGCTGCTCAGCCGCTCGGTGTCAGGGTCGGCGGCTGGCAGGCTGGGTCTGGGCTCGATGGTCCTGCTTGGCGGGGTCGGCTGCGGCATGGCCATCGGAGGTCTGTCGGCAAGGCTCATGGGCCCAGGATCGGAACGGGTGGTCTTTGTGCTGGGTGCGGGCAGTTCGGCGCTCGTGGCGGTGCTGGCGGCCGCTTGCCCCCGCCCTCTCCAGGGGACCGCTGACCCACGACCGGTGCAGGCTTCGACGAACGTGCGGGGCGCAATCGTCGGGCCTGAAGCCGTTCGAACCGTCCCGGCGTGGGTCGTGCTCTCGATGGCATTCGTCGATCGTGCCACGGGAGGCGTGCTCACGGGCACGCTGAGCCTCTTTCTCGCTGGCTTCTTCCCCTACGACGCGGGCGAGCGGGGGTGGATGGTCGGCTTGCCGCTCCTGGCCATGGCGGTGGGGGCGTGGCCTGCGGGCGTACTCGCGCAGCGACTCGGCACACTCCGTGTACGGCAGTGGGCTGGTGCGACCTACGCGTTGGCGCTGGCTGCCGTGCCCTTCGTCGGCGACTCGCAACCTGCGCTCGTCAGTGCGCTCGCCGTGCTGGGCCTGGCCGGAGCGGCGTTGCTCCCCACGAGCCTGGCGCTGGAACACGCCGTCGACCGAGGCCCCGTCGGCTTCACGGCGTTCGCCACCAGCGGCGGCGTGGGTTACGCCAGCGGCGCAGTGATCCCGGTGATGGTGCTTGGCGTGGCGGGCGATGCTGCATCGAGTTACCAAGGGATCATCGTTGGCTTCGCGCTGCTGCACGCCGCGGTGACCTGCTGCGCCGTGGCCACGGCGCGAAGGCCGAGCTGAGCCACCCGCACCGTCGCGCGCTCAGTTCAGGGCCAGGGGTTCGTCAGCCGAGGCCAGCCCCGGGCGCCGCTCGGCACGATCCATGTAGGCGTTGCGCAGCTTCTCCAGGGCACGGATCTGGATCTGGCGCACGCGTTCCTTCGTCACGCCAAGGCTCGCGCCGATCTGCTCAAGCGTGGGCAACGCACTCGCAATGGGAGCGTTCAGGCCGAAGCGGCACTCAATGACTTCACGCTCGAGGGCAGTCAAGTCCGCCTGGTTCGACTCGAGAAGCCAGCCAACTTCCGAGGCGCACTCCCGCTCATGCTCGGCGCGAACGATGGCGGGGTGATCACCGCGCTCCATAGCGGGGTCGAACTCCGTCGGAAACCGTTGGCGGTGCTTGGTTTGCTTGATGCCGTGCCGGCTGAAGGCCTTGAGGATCGCTCGGCATGCGTAGGTGCTGAACTTGAAGCCACGCCCGCAATCGAACTTGTCGACCGCACGCATGAGGGCCATGTTCCCCTCGCTGATCAGGTCGGCGAACTCGATGTCGGCGTTGCGAACACGCTTGGCCATCGCGAGCACGAGCCCAAGATTGATCTCGGCGATCTGGTCGCGAAGGCGAGCGGCCGCGTGAGCCCAGTGCAGCACCTCGCGGGCCTCGCGAGTTTCCAGCGGTTGGCCACGTTGGGCCTTCTGGACGCGCGCGATGCGGTACCGCGCGTAGTTGAATTGCATGAACAGCACGCGCTCCTGAGCGCCCGTCAGCAGCAGCGAATCGTTGCCGCGGCCAGCCGCGCGCTCCTCGTGCATGAGCGGGCAGTACCAGTCGACCTTCGGGCGCCGGATGGTGGGGGCGTCCGTGAAGATCTTGCGCTCGGCGTTGGAGCGCGCGAACTCGGGTGCTGGCATGAAGTCCATCGCCTCGGCCATGACCGAAGCGACGAGATCAGCATCCTGCGGCCCCAGAGCCCGCCGGGCAGAAGCCGACAGCTGAGTGGGCACGAAGGTGGGCTTGCGAACCGCTGATGCTGCTGTGCGCTGTGGCATGAGGGCCTCCGAAGGGATTGGACCTTTCAGCACGAACTGAAACCTGATTCGTTGTACGTCGTTCCGCGGTTTCAAGGTTCGGACAACGTGACGACTTTTGTAGTCCTATAACACAATCAAGGTGCCGCATGCCTCGCCGCCTTCATCCACCACCGTCCAAAACGCCACCGCGGCGCCCCAAGTCTGGAGCGCCGCGGTCGATGGTCAGGAATGGACAGGCCACCCGCTGCGGGTCACTCAGGCTTGCCGCCCGAGGCGTCGTAGATCCAGGCTTCGCTGGCACGCGGGAACTCGATGACTTCGCCGGCCTTGAAGAAGATCCCCAGCTCGCGCACGGCGGCTTCGGGGCCGTCCGAGCCGTGGATGAGGTTGAAACTGTTTGAGACGCCGAAGTCGCCGCGGATCGTGCCGGGGTTGGCCTTCGATCCGAAGGTCGCGCCCATCATGTTGCGGCAGATGGTGATCGCGCCGATGCCGCGCACGGCCATGACGACGACCGGGCTGCTGGTCATGAACCGGACGAGGCCGGGGTAGAACGGCTTGCTGGCGTGGTCCTTGTAGTGGGTCGCTGCGAGGTCCTGCGAGATCTGCATCAACTTCATGCCGACGATCTGGAGGCCCTTCTCCTCGAAGCGGGTGATGATGCGTCCGCACAGGCCGCGCTGGACGGCATCGGGCTTCAGGATGATGAGGGTGGTTTCCATGTGGTGCTCCTTTGGTGGAATTGGGGCGGGAATGGTAGCGGTTTTCGCGGGCCCGGCCAACCGGGTGCCGAGTCGGCGCGCCGGTCGCCGGTCGCTAGGATCCAAGCGCGCCCCGTTGGTTCGGGGCCGCAGGGCACGGATGCCGCACGAAGGCGAGATGGAGCATGGATGCCGTGAGCGAAACCACCGCAAAGCGTCGCAAGGGAGCAACCGCCGAGGAGATGGCCACGCGGCAGCGTGACATCTCGGTCAGCGAGTTCTTCGCCAAGAATCGCCATCTTCTGGGCTTCGACAACCCCCGCAAGGCGCTGCTCACCGCTGTCAAGGAAGCCGTCGACAACAGCCTTGATGCCTGCGAGGAGGCCGGCATCCTCCCTGAGATCGCGGTGATCATCGAGGATCTTCAGCCCGATCGGCCCGCCACCGCCAAGAGTTCGCGGTATCGCCTCACCGTCGTCGACAACGGGCCGGGCATCGTGCGCAAGCAGGTCGAGAACATCTTCGGGCGCCTGCTCTACGGCTCGAAGTTCCATCGCCTGAAGATGAGCCGCGGCCAGCAGGGCATCGGCATCAGCGCCGCGGGCATGTACGGCCTCATCACGACCGGCCGCCCGATGGTGATCCACACCAAGCCCAAGGCCGGCAGCGCCGCTCACCACATCGAGCTGGCGATGAACACGAAGACCAACCGCGCCGAGGTCACCACCGACGACGAGGTCAAGGACTTTCCGCCGGCCCGGCTCGCGTCGATCACGCAGGGCACGCGCGCGCTCGTCGCCGAGGGCGGTTTCCTCTCGCCCGAGACCTTCCGGACCGGCACCAGCGTGAGCATCGAGCTCGAGGGCCGCTACCAGCGTGGTCGTGGCAGCGTCGATGAGTTCCTCGAGCTCACGGCCATCGCCAACCCGCACGCGCGCATCACCTTCGTGCCCCCCTCGCGCGATGCCGGCAGCGAGGACGATGCTTCGGTGCTCGCGCACGCCGAGGCCAGCGCCGCGACCAAGGCAACGGCCACGACCGAGACCGGGGGCGTGGTCATCTACCCGCGTGGCGTGCAGGAACTCCCGCCGGAAACGCGCGAGATCCAGCCGCATCCCAAGGGCATCGAGCTCGGCATCCTGCTCCAGATGCTCAAGGACTACGAGGCCACCGAGAAGGGCAGCCTCTTCACCTTCCTGCAGGAGCGCTTCTGCCGCGTGAGCAGTGCGACCGCGGCGCAGATGTGCAAGGCCGCCGATGCGACCAGCCGCACGCGCGCGGGTGACGTCGAGGCGCCGCAGGCCGAGAAGCTCTTCCAGTTCTTCCAGGAGGTCAAGCTCCCGCCGCCGCCCACGGACTGCCTGGCGCCGATCGGCGTGCGCCAGCTGCTCGCTGGCATGCTCAAGGGCGTGCGCGCGGAGTTCTATGCAGCCAGCAGTCGCAGCGCCGAGGTCTACCGCGGGCGCCCGTTCCAGATCGAGGCAGCGATCGCCTTCGGCGGCGACCTGCCCGCCGACGAGCCGGCACGCGTGATCCGCTTCGCCAATCGCGTGCCATTGCTCTTCCAGCAGAGCGCGTGCAGTTCCTTCAAGGCGGTCCTCGAGACGGGTTGGAAGAACTACAACCTGCAGCAGCCGCGTGGCAGCCTGCCGGCGGGGCCGCTGGTCATCATGCTGCACATGGCCAGCGTCTGGGTGCCCTTCACGAGCGAGAGCAAGGAAGCGATCGCCGACTACGACGAGATCCGCAAGGAGATGAAGCTCGCGCTCATGGAATGCGGCCGCAAGCTCGGCACGTACCTCAACAAGCGCGCGAAGATGCGTCGCGAGGGCGAGCGTCGCGATGTCTTCGAGCGCTACATCGGCGAGATCTCCAAGGCGATCGGAGCCATCACCGGTGAGGATGCCAAGCGCCTGTACGACGCGCTGCATGCGCAGGCGAAGCGCAAGACCGCCGTGGCGGACCAGCACCTTGACGAGGATGGCAAGGTCCTGCGTGAGCAGGAGGACCTCGACGACGACGGCGTGCTCATCGTGCCGGCGGCGATCACCGGCGCCGAGATCGACGCTCCGGCCGCGGACGACGTACCAGTTCGTGCTCCGTCCCCGCGGAAGCCCAAGGCCGGGCCTTCGTCCGTGCCTGCAGCCAAGCCGGCATCGCGCGTTCCTGCGCCAGCCTCGAAGCCTGCGGCCAAGCCCGCCGCCAAGCCCGCGTCGAAGCCCACCCCGACCGCATCCAAGCCGCCGGTGCCGCGCCGCCCGTCGCAGGACGGCCCGACCCTCTTCTGATCCAGCACGAGCACCACCATGGCCAAGAAGACCACCCAATCCATCGCCGAGCGCGACGCCCGGACCCAGAAGAAGATCGTCGAGCTCGCGCAGGCGATCTCGAAGATGACCCTCTCCGGCCGGGAGCCCCAGCTCTTGATCCCCACGCGCACCAAGAGCAACACGGTCTGGAACCGCAAGAAGGGGATCCTCGAGATGGGCGACGGCACGGCCGACCGCCCGCTCTTCGACCTGAAGACCGCGAAGCAGTTCATGCAGACGATGCTGCACGCGAGCACGATCAAGGACCTGATCGAGGCCGGCAAGACCAGCAGCCTCCGTGGCGTCTTCTACAAGGCCAAGCACACCGTTGCGGGCACCAAGGAGAACACCTTCGACACGCAGGACGAGAGCGACCCGATCCTCGAGGACCTGGAGGTCGCGCTGGCGGCCCTGCGCGAGGAACTCCACGTCTTCGCCGAGAACCGCGGCTCGATGGTCGGCAACATCACGATCGTCGACAAGGGCGACGAGATCGATTGCCGTCGCATGGGGTCCGGCGGCTACGCACTGCCGTCGATCGTCGAGCCCGACGTGATCCAGTTCAAGAAGTGCGAGGCGAAGTTCATCCTGCACGTCGAGAAGGGCACGGTCTGGAACCGCTTCAACGAGGACCGCTTCTGGGAGAAGTACAACTGCATCCTCACGCACGGTGCGGGCCAGCCTCCGCGCGGTTGCCGCCGACTGCTGCAGCGGCTCAACCAGGAGCTCGGCCTGCCGATCATCTGCGTGCTCGACAACGATCCGTGGGGGCATTACATCTACAGCGTGATCAAGCAGGGCTCGATCTCGCTCGCCTTCGAAAGCACGCGCCTGGCGATCCCCGAGGCGAAGTTCCTTGGGATCCGCGCCAAGGACTTCCGCCAGTGCGGGCTCGACGATGCCGTGAAGATCGACCTCACCGACAACGACATCAAGCGCGCCCGCGAGATCGCTGCCTATCCATGGTTCGAGGGGCACAAGGGCTGGCAGAAGGAGATCCAGGCCATGCTCACGAACGGCTTCAAGATGGAAGTCGAGTCGCTCATCACGAAGGACATCTCCTACGTCAGCGAGACGTACGTGCCCGAGCGGCTGAAGGCGAAGGACTGGCTCGACTGAGCCTCAGGCCGCCGATGGCAGCTCGATCGTGAAGTCGCTGCCACGACCGGGTTCGCTGTGCACGCGGATGTCGCCACCGTGCTCGCGAGCGATGCGCCGGGCCACCGGCAGGCCCAGCCCCGTGCCGCCGGTCTTGGTCGTCACGTAGGGCAGGAAGATGCCATCGATCCGGTCGGCCGGGATGCCTGGCCCCGTATCGATCACGTGCAGCCGCGCCCGCCCGCCTCCATCCTCGATGCGCAGCATGAGTTCGTGCTGGCCACCATCGCCGCGCGGCGCGCCGCCCATCGCCTGCATGGCGTTGAGCATGAGGTTGAGCGCCGCCTGCTTCAGCAGCCCGCGGTCGGCATCGACGGCCACAGGCTGCTCAGGGGGCGGCGAGAGCAGCAGTCGGATGCCGGATTGGGCGGCCTGCGCGTACAGGAAGTCGACGAGGTCCACCGCCACCTCGCGCAGGTCGAGTCGCTCGCGATCGACCTTCATGCGCCCCGCGTACTGCAGGAAGTCCGTGAGGATGTCTCGCAGCCGATCGGTCTCGCGGACGAGCGCGTCCACCCGACGGACCATGCCGGCCGACTGATCGGCCTCGAGCGGGGCGTCGAGGATGTCCTCGCGCAGCAGTTGCGCATTGAGCACGACCGTCGAGAGGGGATTCTTGATCTCGTGCGCGAGGCCGCTCGACATCGTGCCGAGTTCGGCGAGCTGCTGTGCCTCGACTGCACGACGCTCTGCCGCGCGCGCGCGTTCCTCGCGCTCGGCAAGGCGGGCACGCTGGAGTCGCCACGCCATCATCCATGCGAAAGCAGCGCCTGCGATGAACGCGAGCGCTGCTGGAAGCATCATGGTTGGGGCGGGCATGACCGTTCCCGCCTGAGCGGGGCAGGGGCGGGGTCCAACGGCCGGGCGCTTGGCCCGTCGGGCCGGTTCACGCCTGGGGCGTAGCCACGCGGGCGGCGCTGCGGGCGAAGGTTGCCGACCAGCCCTTGGCACCGCAGTTCGCCGAGTAGATGACCTTCTCGCCGTCCTTGAAGGTGCGGAAGCCGGTCTCCTGGTCAATCACCGTGAAGTGGACGAAGATGTCCTGCCCCTGCGGCCCGATGATGAAGCCGAACCCCTTGCGGGCATCGAACCACTTGATGGTTCCTTCGACGTTCTCGATCTTCTGGGTGTCGGTCATGTGCAGCCTTTGCTCGTTCCTGGATACTGATGCGGATCCGACGAAATTCGGGCGCCGCGGTGGGGATTCTCCCCCCGAAAGGCGGAGGGCGCAACCTGTTTTCTTACGAAACCTTGACAATCGGTCGAACTTCACGTCCCGGCGAAAGGACGTGAAGTCCGACCGGGTGACTCACTTGCGGGCGGCTGGTTCGGCCGGGGCCTCGAGCAGGGCCTTGCGGCTCAGCTTGATGCGACCGGTGTCGTCCACGTTGATGACCTTGACCTTGATCACGTCGCCGACCTTGACCACCTCGGTCACGGTCTTGACGAAGCCATGGGCCAGTTCACTGACGTGCACCATGCCGTCGGTGCCGGGAGCGAGCTCCACGAAGCAACCGAAGTCCTTGATGCCAACGACCTTGCCTTCATAGATCGAGCCCACCTTGATCTCGGCGCCGAGCGCCTCGACCTCGGCCTTGGCGCGCATGGCCGCCGTGCCGTCGGCCGTGGCGATGAAGACGGTGCCGTCCTCGTTGATGTCGATCTGCGCGCCGGTGCGGTCCTGGATGCCGCGGATGGTCTTGCCGCCGGGGCCGATGAGCTTGCCGATCTTCTCGGGGTCGATCTTGACCGTGATGATGCGCGGCGCGTGCGGCTTGAGGTCAGCGCGCGGCTTGGCGAGGCAGGCTTCCATCTTCTCGATGAGGAAGAGCCGGCCCTCGCGGGCCTGCGTGAAGATGGTCTCGATCTCCTCGACGCCGAGGCCGCGGGCCTTGAGGTCGAGCTGGATGCCGGTGATGCCCTCGCGGGTGCCCGAGACCTTGAAGTCCATCTCGCCGAAGAAGTCCTCTTCGCCGATGATGTCGGTCACGTGGGTGACCTTGCCGGCCGAGCTGGTGAAGCGTCCCACGCTGATGCCCGCGCACGTCGCCTTGATGGGCACGCCCGCGTCCATGAGCGCCAGGCAGCCACCGCACACGCTGGCCATGCTGCTCGAGCCGTTGCTCTCGGTGATGTCGCTGACGAGGCGCACCGTGTAGGGGAACTCCTCGGTGCTCGGCAGGATCGCCAGCAGGCTCTTCTCCGCAAGCGCGCCGTGGCCGATCTCGCGGCGGCCGGGGCCCGCGATGCGGCCGGCTTCACCGGTGCAGTAGGGCGGGAAGTTGTAGTGCAGGTAGAACTTCTTGGCGTACTCGGGGAGCAGGCCGTCGACGATCTGCTCGTCCTTCATCGTGCCGAGCGTGCAGGTCACGATGGACTGCGTCTCGCCGCGCTGGAAGAACGCGCTGCCGTGCGGGCGGGGGAGGAAGTCGACCGCCATGTCGAGCGGACGGATCTGGTTGAGCGGACGGCCGTCGGCACGGATGCCCTTCTCGGCGACCAGGTTGTGGGTGATCTTCTTCTCGAGCAGGCGCAGGGCTTCCTTGGCCTCGCGCGCGCGCTTCTCGGCGGCGACGTGCTCGGTGTAGGGCAGGCCCGCAGGAACCGCGAAGAACGAGTCGATGCACCACTTCTTGACGCGGTCGACCTCGCTGTTGCGCGCTTCCTTGCCATTGATCTGGCGAGCCTTGGTGAGCTCGTCGTAGGCCTTCTCCTTGACCAGGGCCATGACGTCGGCCGAGGGCAGGATGCGGTCGCCCATGCGCACCGCGGGCGCGCCGCTCTTGGTGCGGAGCTCGTCGATCATCTCGAGGATCGGCTTGATGCCCTGCTCGAGGCCGAAGCGGATCGCGGCGACCATGTCGGCCTCGGTGATCTCGGCAGCGCCGACTTCGATCATGTTCACGCCGTCCTTGTGGCCCGAGAGGACCAGGTCAAGGTCGCTGAACTCGATCTGCGCCTGCGTGGGGTTGATCACGAACTGCGCGCCGGCATCGGTGTAGATGCGGGCCACACGCACGGTCGCGATGGGGCCTTCGAACGGCGCATCGGTGATCGCCAGCGCGGCCGAGGCGGCAGTGCAGCCGATCACGTCGGTGTCGTTCTGGCCGTCGTGCGACAGCACGCTGACCTGCAGCTGGATCTCGTCGACGAAACCCTCGGGGAAGAGCGGACGGATCGGACGATCCATCATGCGCATGGTGAGGATTTCCTTCTCGCTCGGCTGGCCTTCGCGCTTGCGGAAGCCGCCCGGGTACTTGCCGGCCGCGGGGAGCTTCTCGCGGTAGTCGCAGGTGAGCGGGAAGAAGTCGATGCCCACGCGCGGGTTCGCGCGCACGGCGGTGGCGAGGACGACCGAGTCGCCGTAGCGCGCCATGACGGCGCCGCTGGCGAGCTTGGCGACCTTGCCGGTCTCGAAGCGGAGCGTGCGCCCGCCGATTTCACGTTCAACGAAGCAGGGGGTGTGGTGTCCCATGGGAATGATGCCTTTCTTGGAAGTGATGTGGTGAAGCACCGCCCCATGGAGGCAGAGACCAACAGGCGGCCTGTCGCGGGTCGCCGCGAGGCTGCCGATTGCCCACTGCCGCCGGAGGCGGCGAAGCCCGTGCGCTTACTTGCGCAGGCCGAGCTTCTTGATGAGGTCGGTGTAGCCCGTGCGGTCGACGCGCGCGAGGTAGCGCAGCAAGCGGTTCCGCTGGCCGACGAGGAGCAGCAGGCCGCGGCGGCCGGCGTGATCCTTGCGGTTGGTCTTGAAGTGAGACTGGAGCGTGTTGATGCGCTGGGTCAGGAGCGCGATCTGGACCTGCGGAGAACCCGTGTCGTGCTCATGACGGCGGTTCGCGGCGATGGTCGTGGTCTTGGCGGCAGTCGAGGTCGGCATTGCTGTTGAGTGGGCCCGTCTCGGACCCGTTCCTTTCCAGAGTTGTGAGTCGCGCATGGTAGCGATGCGTCGAATGGGGTCAAGCGGCCCGGTGCCTTCGACCTGTGTTATCAGGCGTTTTCGGTCGGGTCGGCAGGGGCAGGCTCC
>Ga0209617_10000060_pt1 | contig 36885 bp, 31 predicted proteins | sample LakEriepJuly2011_2_FD_187459 | JGI IMG/M metagenome (GOLD analysis project Ga0209617, IMG submission 187459) | Freshwater microbial communities from dead zone in Lake Erie, Canada - CCB epilimnion July 2011 (SPAdes) (version 2) | ecosystem: Environmental > Aquatic > Freshwater > Lentic >...
AGAAGAAGTCGCCAGCGGAGCGCGCGATGGCCACTGCCCAGATGGTGCATGAGGCGATGAGCCAGCGATGCGAGCGCCATGAGACGATCGACCAGTTTGTCAAGATGCATGCGTGCGCCCTCCGACGGCTGCTCAAGGCCGGCGGCACAGTGGACCGGGCTCTCGAAGATGAACTGCTTGGCGTGGCGCCGCCAGCCGACGCAGGCAAGCCCAAGGCGCCACTATCGGCCAAGCTGGGCAAGGCGGCCGCCTCTTGGCCAATCGACGGCGGTGCCTCGACGGGCGATCGAGGCGCGCTCGGCGCAGGTGCAGGATCCGCCTTGCGCGGCCGACGCGATGGTTCCTTCGACGCAGGTGCCGATGGCGCATCGGCCGGCGCCTTAGGCGCGGCATCCTGGGGCACCATGCACGCGATCGAGAGCAGGACCGGAAGGAGGCTCGTCGTCATGCGCGCGATGCTATCCACGAGCCCGGCTATCCTCGCTGCATGCTGCGCATCATTGGTGGTGAGTACCGGAGCCGCGTGCTGGCCACGCCCCACGGCAAGGACCAGACGAGACCCATGGGTGCCCGCACCAAGGAAGCCATCTTCAACCTGCTGCGTGGCTGGTTCGAGGGCGCCCATGTGCTGGACCTCTTCGCGGGCGTGGGAACGATGGGGCTGGAGGCCGTCAGCCGCGGTGCTGCGCGCGTGGTCATGGTCGAGCGTGACCGGCATGTCTTCCAGCTCCTGCAAGGCAACGTGCACGCCCTCAGCTGTGGCAGCCGAGCGATCCCCGTGATGGCGGATGCCCTCGGGCCAGTCGCCATCGCGAGTGCACCGGCGCCCGTCGACATCGTCTTCATGGATCCCCCGTTCACGATGATGCGTGAAGAGCTCGGCCTGGCCCGCGTGAAGGCGCAGCTGGCCGCGTGCGCGCCCGTGATGAAGCCCAAGTCATTCCTCGTCGTCCGTTCACCGGACCAACCGGTGGCAGCCGAGTGGGCGATCCCCGGGCTCGCCGGTCCCGAAGTGCACCACTACGGCAGCGAGCAGTGGGTGATGCTCTTCGCCCCGCAGGCCAACGGCTGATGGTCGATCTGGGCGGCAGCTTTCCGCACAGCCTCCGCAGGCATGCGCAGTGGACGACCCTGGCCGGTGCTCCGGCGGTCGTCATGCATCCGGATCACGATGAGGGCTCATCGACGGCACGGCGCGTGCGCCCATGGGTGCTCTGGTTCCACGGCAGGACCGTCAACAAGGAACTCGATCCGGGGCGTTACCTGAGATGGCTTCGCGCAGGCATCGGCTGCGTGGCGATCGACCTGCCCGGGCACGGCGAGCGGCTCGATCCTCCTCTGCAGGCGCCCAGCCGTGTGCTGGATGTGGTGCGCCGCGCCGAGGCCGAGATCGACGCGATCGTCGGCAGCGTTCGGTTGCTCGATGGATTCGACCCCGACCGCGTCGGGCTGGGCGGCATGAGCGCCGGCGGCATGGTGTCGATGGTCAGGCTGTGCAGGGCGCACGCCTTCATGGGGGCACTGCTCGAGAGCACGACCGGTGACTGGAGCTCACGCGTGGCCGGTGCGAACTGGCCGATGGATCTGGCGCGTGCGCTGAATCCCATCGATCACCTTGCAGCCTGGCGAGAGATCCCGGTGCTGGCGATCCACTCGGAACTGGACCAGTGGGTGCCGATCGACGGCCAGCGTCGATTCCTGGATGCGCTGCGCTCGCGTGCGGCGCACCCGGAGCACATCGAGCTGCTGGCGTTCGAATCGACCGGCGCACCCTTCGAGCATTCGGGCTTCGGCCGGATGGGCGCGGTCGCCAAGGATGCAGGCACGGCGTTCTGGCAACGGACCTTCGGGCTCGCGGGGTAGCGAGGCACCCGGCACGGTCGTCAGGGCGCTGGCGCGCTTGCCGACTTCGCTGCCGCCTTGCGCGCGGCGAAGTCGATCGGGTTCTCGCCGAGCCAGATGGCATCGCCCGCACCGCTCGCCACGACCTGCTTGACGAAGGCCTGGTACTGGCGATCCAGCTCACGCTCGTCCACCTTGAAGTACTGGCTCAGGACCAGCCGACCGGGCATCAGTCGGGAGCGCCGCACGAGTCCCATGCGATCGGCCATGCGGCCGTTCGCGGCATCATCGATGAGCTGGCGGAAGGCCGCTCGGTAGCGCCCCCCCTCGCCTTCGTTCAGGAAGTGCATGAGCGCCCACACCTGCGCGTAGTAGCTCAGCAGCGAGTCGCGGCCATCACCGAGGAACGACTGCGGCGTCCCCCCGACCAATTGGCCGAGCGAGACCATGCGACCCTCGCGCACGACGCTGCGCAGTTCGCTGAAACGCTCGAGGTTGCGCCATGGGAGGAATTCGATCGTCGTGCGCTCGTTGCGCATGCGATGGCCTTCCATGTAGGTCGCCAGGCCTTCCTCCATCCAAGGCGGCAGCTGCTCGGCGAAGGTCGACTGCGTGTACTGGTGCCAACCTTCGTGCGCGACGATGAAGAGGGTGTCGACGGGACCGATGTCGTAGAGCACGGCGCGACCTTCGATCGTGTAGCCACCGCGCCCCATGCCCAGATAGAGCTCGGCACTGTCACGGAGCGCCTCGCGGGTGTACTGCTCCCACTGCGAGCGCTTGCCGAAGATGTAGGTATCGATGGGCCGGCGCGGCTCGGGCAGCGCGCCGAGCGCGGTGCGGTAGTGCTGCATCGCCTGCCACGCAAAGCGCGGCAGCGTGTCAGCGAGCCAGCGATCGCGGACAACGACGTGAATCGAGAGCCCCGGAAGGCGCACGATGCTGCCCTGCGCACCACCGAAGACCCAGGGCTCGATGGCCGGCTGCGGCATTACAGGCAGCACCGAAGCCTCGGGCCGAACGGTGCCGGGAGTCGCCTGGGCCGCAGGTGACGATGGAGGCACCGTGGTGCAGGCGGCGATCGGGAGAAGGATGAGCAACCATGCCGCCGCACGGAACCGGAGGTCGGCACGAAGGCAGCCCCAAGCGAACGAGGTCACTCGTGCCCCGGAGTTCACGCCTGCACCCCCAGCGCGACGAGTGCGCTGCGCGCCGCATCGAGGTCCGACTTCGCCTGCGCGCACTTCGCTCGGGTTTCCTCGACGACCGCCGGCGGGGCCTTGGCGAGGTAGCCCTCGTTGCCGAGCTTGGCCTCGAAGCCTGCGATGGCACGCTCGCGCTCAGCGATGAGCTTGGACAGGCGCTCGCGCTCGGCACCGGCATCGACGGTGTCGACGACATTCGCCAGCCAGAGTTCCTCGCCCTCGTGCGCCAGCGCCAGCGCGCCGGCGGGACGGCTGCCCGACATGGGTTCGACCCGGTCCAGGCCGGCAAGCGTCTGCACGATGCCTTCCGCGGCCTCGATCGTGGCCATCGCCGCGGGCGCGGCATGCAGCGTGATGCGACGCTTGGGATCGACCTTGCGCTCCCCGCGCAGGTTGCGGATCGCCAGCACGAGTGCCTGGACGCGCTCCATGTCACGGAGCGCGCTCTCATCGATGAGCGCGGCATGCGGACGGGGCCATGACGCGGTGGTGCAGAGGGCACTCGGCAGGAGCTCGAGTCCGCGCACACCGGCTCCACCGGCCTGCTGCACCGCTGGCCACAGGGTCTCGGTGACGAACGGCATCACCGGGTGCATCACGCGCAGCAAGCCATCGAGCACCGTTCGCAGGCACTGCTGCTGGAGCGGATCCGACTTGACCGTCGGCTTGATCGACTCGAGGTACCAGTCGCAGAAGTCGCGCCACACCACGTCGTAGAGCGCATCGCCCACCTCGTTGAACCGGTAGTCGGCGATCGAGGCGTCGATCGACGCCACGGCCTGCGCGAGCCTGGCCAGCATCCACCGATCGGCCATCGACGCGGGTGCCGCCGTGGCGAGGTCCGGTCGACGGCCCTCGGGCACGTTGGCCAGCGCGAACCGCGTGGCGTTCCAGAGCTTGTTCGCGAAGTTGCGGCCGGTGTCGAAGCGCGAGCTCGTGTTGCGAGCGAGCGGCTGGTCATCTCCGGGCTCTGCGTTGCCGGTCGCGGCGCCGTAGGCGCTGACCATTCGCTTGCCCGGAGCCTTGGGGCTCTCCTGCACGGGCGCCGCCACGGTGTGGCCGCTCTGGGTGACGATGGTCTTGGGCGTGAAGGTCTCACCCGTGTGCGGGCAGACCATGTCCACCGGGAGCCTGACATCCTGCGTCGACGTCGACATCTGCACGAGCGTGAATCGCAGTGCATCGGCGCCGTGACTGTGGATCACGTCGCGCGGATCCAGGCCGTTGCCGAGGCTCTTGGACATCTTCTGCCCGAAACCATCCTGCACGACGCTGTGGATGAACACGTGGCGGAACGGCACGCGACCGCCGAGGAAGTACCGGTTGAACATCACCATGCGGCTGACCCACAGCGTGATGATCTCTCGCGCGGTGCTCAGCACGGCGCTCGGGTTGAACTCCTCGAGCAGCCCGGCCATGTCGAAGGCGGCAGGATTCGGCCAGCCCAGCGTGGAGAGCGGCCAGAGCGCGCTCGAGAACCACGTGTCGAGCACATCGGGATCGCGGACGAACCCATGTGGCTCGAGCGCCGCGCCCGCCGCATCGGTGAGCGTGCAGACGTGCAGGTCGAACTCGCCCGAGGTCGCTTCGTGGGCGGCAACCTGAACGCCGTCGGCGACGCGGACGATCGCCAGCACTGCATCCGCGGCGGCCTCGCGCAGATGCCCCGCCCCGTGCGCCGCCAGATCGATGCCGCTGGCGGCACCATGGACTCGCTTGGTCCAGACCGGGATGCGGTGCCCCCACCACAGCTGGCGGCTGATGCACCAGTCTCGAAGGTTCTCGTGCCACTGCTGGAACGTCTTCGCATAGCGAGCCGGGAAGAACCGCAGCTCGCCGTCACCGGCAGCGTCCGAGCGTGGGGCGATGCCATCAGGCCATGCACCATCGACCTGGTCGGGCGCCATCGCGCGCAACGCCGCGCCGCGGAGCCGGTCATCGGTCACGCGCACGTACCACTGGTCACTCAGGTACGGCTCGACGGGCACGTGGCTCCGATACGAGTGGCCAACGCTGTGCCGGTACGGCCGCGCTTCCTCGAGCAACCCGTTCGACTTGAACCAGGCCACGATCGCGATGCGCGCGGCTTCACGCGACATGCCGACGAAGGCTCGCGCAGCATCGCTGACATCGTTCCAGCCGTGGCGGTCGCTGATGGATCCGTCCGGAGCCATGACATTGATCGCGGCGAGACCGTGACGGCGGCCGATCTCCCAGTCGTTGGCATCGTGCGCGGGCGTGACCTTCAGGAATCCCGTGGCGAACTGCGCCTTCGGATCGGACGGGTCGCCGCCCATCGATGCAGGCATGACGACGTAGTCATCCTCGACGATCGGGATCTCGCGCCCGACGATGGGCAGGCGAAGCCGCTTGCCGCGCAGCGCTGCCGCACGCGGATCGCGCGGGTTCACCGCCACCGCAGTGTCGCCGAGCATGGTCTCGGGCCGCGTGGTGGCCACGGTGACATGGCCAGTACCGTCGGTGAGCGGATAGCGCAGGTACCAGAAGTGGCCATCCACCTCGTGCATCTCGACTTCGTCGTCGGCGAGCGCGGTTTGCGAGACCGGATCCCAGTTGACCAGGCGCTTGCCACGGTCGATGAGGCCATCGGCGAACAGCCGGAAGAAGGCCTGGCGCACGGCGGTGGCGCACACCGGATCCATCGTGAATCGCGTGCGCTCGACATCGCAGCTCGAGCCCATCGCCTTGAGCTGGGACAGGATGACGGCCTCGTACTCATCCTTCCACTCCTGCACCTTCTGGATGAAGGCTTCGCGCGTGAAGTCGGTGCGCCGCTTGCCCTGCATGAGCAGTCGCTTTTCGACGACGGTCTGCGTGGCGATGCCCGCGTGGTCGGTACCGGGCATCCACAGGGTCTCGAAGCCGCGCATGCGGTGCACGCGCGCCAGGACATCCTGCAGGGTGTTGTTGAGGGCGTGGCCCAGATGCAGCGCCGCCGTCACGTTGGGGGGTGGGATGAAGATCGAGTAGGGCGCCCGACCCGTACCGACCGTGGCATGGAAGCAGTGCGCCGACTCCCAACGCTGCGTGATCGCGGCCTCGTGCTCCCGCGGGGAGTAGGATTTGGGCAAGGCTGCGGACGTCGATGCGGGAGCGGCCTGTGACATGAGCCACGGATCATATCCACGCCCCACTTCGTCCCTGCCCCGGAACTCCCTACGGAGCGCCGTGCGATGCGCCTGCCTGCTCAGCTGCGCGATCGCGTCCAGCGGCCTACCCGGATGCGACCGTCCGACGCCCCCCAGGCAGGCCCAGGTGGATGTGCCAGCGTCGGCCGCGGCGATCGAGACCTACCTTCGCGAGGGGCTTCCCGACGAGGCGATGCGCGTGGCGGACCGGCTTCGCGAGCTCGAACCGACGAGCGCACTCGCCGCCGAACTGCAGGCGCGCGCACTGCTCATGGCTGCCACGCACGATGCGGAGCGCGGGCTCGATCCACTGCCTCGGCGCCGACTGGCCCTTGAGCGCTACCGGGAGGCGTGCGCAATGGCCCCGCGCGAAGCTGGACTCTGGCGATCGCAGGGCGTGGCCGCCGACATGGTCGGCGACGCGCCACGGGCCATCCTCTGCTACCAGACGGCCGCGGGACTCGATCCATCGTCGATGCAGGATCGACTGCTTCTGGGGCTGGCCCACTTGCGGCGACGCGAGTTCGAAGAGGCCCGACGCGCGCTCGAGGATGCCAAGCGACTCGCGCCGGACTCGCCATGGCCGGTCTCCGCCCAGGCAAGCCTGCGTGCCGAGCTCGGCGCATTCGATGAAGCGGTCGAGCTGGCGCGGAGCGCCGTGGCCATGGCGCCGACCGAGTCGGGATTGGCCGTGAACCTGGGCAAGGTGCTCAGGCAGTCGGGCGCGCCGGGGCAAGCGATCGATGTCCTGATGGCGCTTGCACCCGAGCAACGACTTCAGCGAGGTGCCACCGAGGAACTCGCCCTGTCGCTCATCGATCTGGAGCGGATTGCCGACGCAGCCCGGGCGTGGAATGACTTCGCGCTCGCTTCACCCGACGATGCGCTCGCGGCCGCCGAGGCAGGCCGACTCTGGCTGCGCGCGGGCGATCGTGCGCGCGCCCGCGCCTGCGTGGACCTTGCTCGCGTGGCGCAGCCGGAAGGCGCGATCGCGAACGAGCTCCAGCGCCTGCTCGATGAAGGCATGCGCTCGCCTTCGGCGCCGTGATCGGATCGGCAAGCGACGTGCCGCGCCGCTGCAGATCACTGCAGCGCGCGGCCGCCATCGACCTTGACAATCGTGCCGGTCACGTAGCGCGCATCGAGCGCCAGCCAGCACACTGCACTGGCTGCATCATCCGATGTGCCCGCACGCGCAAGCGGGATGCGGGCTTCGTAACGGGATCGCTCGGAGGCGTCCGCCTGCTGGTCCCACTCGACCACACCGGGTGCAACACCATTCACGCGCACCATCGGTGCAAGATCGACCGCGAGCGCGTCAACGAGCCCAAGCAGCGCGGCCTTGCCCACGAGGTACGCGGAGCGACCGGCGCGGGGACGCCCCATCGCGTGGATGTCGAGCATGGCGACGACGGATGCGTCGCCGTGCTCAGCGTGCCCCCGGCGCAAGGCCGGCAGGAGTGCCTGGGTGAGGAGCAGCGGTGCGGTGGCGTGGACGGCCAGCGAGGACTCGATCGCTGACCGTTCGACCGAGCCGATCGGGGTGGCCTCGTACGAACTGGCGTTGTGCACGACGGCACGCACGATCGGCCCTGCCGCATCGAGAACGGTGTCGATGCCTGCATCAACGGTGATGTCGGCACATACGGCCGTGATCGAACCGTCGCCGCAGGCAATCGCTCCGAACGCCTGCGCACGGTCGCGGTCGCGCGTGGTCACGATGACGTGCATGCCCCGCTCGGCCAGCGCACCCGCGATCGCCCGCCCGACGCGGTGCGTTCCGCCAGTCACCACGACCCGGGCCATCATCGGGGAACCTCGCTCGTGCGCATGCCCAAAGCATACGGCTGCGGCGTGGCCGCTCCGTACACTCCATGCATGAGCCCCCGCCGGCGACCGAAGCACCCCTTCCTCCGCCACGCGCGACGCGTTAGGCGAAGGCTCGTGCGACGGACCGTGATCACGAGCGTGGCTGCCGTGGCGCTCATCATCCTGGCCGTGATCTGGGAAGGCTCGCTGGTCCGCAACGTGCTCGAACGAGCGTTCTCCAAGGCGCTTGGCGGGCCCGTGACGATCGCCCGGCTCGCGTGGACCGCTCCAGACGCACTCCGGCTCGACGGCGTCACGCTGGATGCGCCCGACTGGACCGGTCCGGGCTCTCGAATCGCCTCGATCGCGCGGCTCGAGGCCGACCTCGATGTGCCGAGCCTGATCGTGGGCCGCATCGTGTTCAACTCGCTCGTCGCCAATGGCGTGGAGCTGACGATCGTCGAGGATCCCTCGAAGGAGGGTGCACTGAACGTCGCCGCGCTGAAGCCGCCCGTCGATCAGGGCGGCGGGCAGTCGCAGCCGGTCGAGGTCGTGCAGGCACAGGTGACCGAACTCGATGTGCGCCGGGCGACGGTGGTGCACGGTGAACTCGAGATCGACCAAGCCCAGCGATTCGCGGGCCTGCTCGGCCCCGATGCCCAGCGCCCGGGCTGGACCAGCTTCGATCTTCGCGTCGAGGGCTCGCAGACCTCACTGTCGGGCAGCGTGAACCAACGCAGTCGAGCCCTCGTGGCGAACCTGCAGCAGCTCGAGGCCTTGCCGACGCTCCGCGCACTCCTGCCGGCATCGCTTCGGGCGATCCTGGACCTGAACCCGGGCGGTTCCATCAGTTCGGCCAGCGTGCAGGTCGCCCCGCGCGCCGGAGTCACGGCGCAAGTTGTGCTGGAGCAGCTCACGCTCGATCTGCCCAGTGCATGGGTCCCCGAAGGCTGGGCGCGTTTCGCCGGGCTCAAGGCCATGCCTACGCTCGCCACGCCCACCGTCACCCTGGAGCGTGCGGAACTTCGCTTCGCAGGCACCACCGCCACGGTGTCCAACGGCCGGGCGCGGTTCGCCGTCGCAGACGGCTCTGCTGCACCGCTCCTCCTGACCTTCGACGGCGAACTCACGCTCCCCGAGGATGCCACGACGGGTGGCGGCTCGCTGGCCGACGCGTTGGAGCGTGCCACGTTCGCCATCGAGGCGAAGCTCGCCACGGTCAGCTACGGCAAGCCAGGCGATCCGTCGTCCTTGCTCCTGCCCATGGCCGCTGCGCGCCTCTTGGGCTTCTTCAACCTGGAGCAGGTCGATCTGGGGATCGATGCGGTCGTCGCACGGCGCGACCCCGCAGGCGAGGTCACGAGCGACACCACGATCTCCGTGCGCAACGGCGTCGGAGCATTCCATCTGTTCACCTACCGGCTGACCGATGTGGAGGCCTCCATCGAGGTCCACGCGGATCGCGCCGACATCACCTACCTGCGCGGCACCGGCGCCGGCGGCGCGCCGATCCAGCTCTCCGGCAGCGTCTTCCCGCTGATCGACGACCCCGGCGTGAGGTTGAAGCTCTCGACCACGGGCATCATCGTCGATGAGCGGTTCGTCTCGGCCTTCCTGCCGCGGCCACGACGCATCTTCGAGACGCTCATGGACCGTCGCGCGTGGGCGCAGCTGGCTGAGGCCGGCCTCATCGATGACGGCCTGGGCACGTGCCCGCCCGGCTTGCCACGATGCGTACCCGGCGGTCGCGTCTCGTTCGACCTCTCGATTGACCGTGAGCCCGGAACGGGTCAGCCGGAGTTCATCACCGGTCGCGTGAACCTGCACGAGGTCGATCTGGTCCTTGGATTCCTGCCGATTCCCGTTCGCGTGCGCGAGGGTGCAGTCCAGCTTGGGAAGGACTCGGTCGAGTTCCTCGGCGGCGGCCTGGCGTTCGAGGAACTCTCGTCGATCGGCCAGCCCACGCCTGCTCGCGGGCTCGTGAGCGGTTCGATCGCGATCCCACCCGGCAAGGACGTGCCGCTGCGCCCCGACCTGAAGATCGTGTGCACCGACCTTCCGATCACGCCGCTCCTGCTTGCGTGCCTCCCGCACGAGGATGGCGCACGACCGATCGAATGGCCGCGCAGCGAACGCAGCGTGGCCGCACGCGTGCTCGGCCAGCTCGGGGCGGCGGGGCGTGTCTCGATCGATGGCCGCGTCACGCCAGCCACGGCGCCCACGCGCGAGGTCGATTTCCGTTTCACCGTACGCATGCACGATTGCACCGTCGATCCATCCTCGGGCAGCGGCCTCGAGGTGATTCCCTGGCCGCGCGGCTTCGCGCTCGATCGGGTCACCGGCGCGCTCGAAGGCAGCCATGACGGCCTCAGGTTCCTGGGCATCGAGGCCCGTCGCGGCGATGCGCGATGCCTGCTGCATGGCAACGTCGGTTTCGACGGAGCACTCGATCTCGATGCGCAGTGCTACGGCCTCCTCCTCGAACCCTGGCTCCTCGACGCACTCGACCCGACGGTCCGTGACGGCGCCCGAGCCTGGTGGGAACGCCTGCTGCCGATCGTGCGCATCGATGGGGGCCTCGCGATCACCGGTGCCGTGGCCAGCCCTTCGATCGCGGCGTGGGCCCGCCCGGTCGAGGCGAGCATCGTGGCGGACGGTGCGCGCACGACCTTCACGAGGATGGATGGCCTCGCCGCATGGGACGGCGGCGCACTGACCTGCACCGGCCTCCGCGGTCACAGCGACGAGGGCTGGTCGAACTCCTGCCTCGATCTCTCGTGGACCGGCGGCGCCATCGATGCCTCGATCGTGGCGGAGGGCCTTTGGTCCAGCGCCCCGGCCGTCCGACAGGCGTTGTCACTGGTGGCGCCCGAGGCCCTCGGTGTGCTCGGTGAGTGCGGGCTCGAGGCGCGCTGCGACGTCGTTGCACGCGTGCACGGTCCGATCTCGAACTTCGCGATCGAGGCATCGGCGCATCCCGATGTCGGCGTGGTCGGCAGCGGCGACCGTGCCGTGCCAGTTGCCTTCGATCGAGGCAGCTGCGTCCGCTTCGAGAACCAGCGGATCGCCGTGGACCTCGACGAGGTTCGCCTGCCGGGCGGCCGGGTCCGCGTGGAAGCCGTCATCGATCCCTCCTCTTCAGATCTCATCGCTCAGGCGAGCTGCCGGGCCGAGCTTGGCGCCTGGTACCCCGGCCTGGAGTCCGTCTTCGGTGCCTCAGCGTCGAGCGTGCTTCGTGCAGCCGACGCGCACTGGAGCGATGTCGGCCTGGCGGACCTCGAGGTGATCTCGCGGCCCGCTCCACTGCAGCCCAGCCTGATCGTTCGCGGCACGGCGCTCATGCAGGATGCCTCCTTCACGGGCATCGTGCCGATCGAGGGCGCGACGGGCACAGCCACCGTGCTCGTCGAATCGATGCCGGCGGGGATCGCGATCCATCTCGACGCATCAGCACCGATCATCACGGCGATCGGACGGCCGCTGACGAGTGGCGGGCTCTCGCTCGTGCGTCCTGCCGGCAGCGAACGCATCGAGATCAGCCGACTGGGCATCGGCGTCGGCGAGGGGAGCGCCTCAGGCAGCGGCTGGGCCCACCCCGATGGAACCTGGCGACTCGACGCCACGCTCGATCGCGGGAGCGTGTGGGCGATCGGCGGCGATCTGCCGGGCTCGCGTCCGGGCATCATCGATGCTCGGATTGAACTCGATGGCACGCCAGGAGGGAGGACCGGCAAGGGCTCCTTCAGCGCATCGGGACTCACGCTCGGCGATGGTTCGATCGGCCTGGGCCTGCTGCAGCTGGCTCAACTGTCGCTGCCGGGCTTCGATCGGCTCGACCGTGCCAAGGGTGAATTCACGCTCGCCGGCGACATCGCCACGGTCACCGGGCTCAGCGTTGCCGGCGAATCGCTGTCACTCGACGGCTCGGGCACCGTCAACCTGGCGAACTCGGCACTGGACCTTAGCCTGAGCAGCCGCAGCGGGCTCCCGGTGCTCGGACAAGTGCTCGGCGCCCTCGGCGATGCATTCCTTCGCATCCGCGTGACGGGTACGCTCTCGGATCCACAGCCATCGTTGGAGCCCTTGGTCGAGCCACCTGCCCCGCCGGCTCAAGCACCCGACCAGCCCAGCGTTGGTGCTGCCGACGAACCATGAAGCGCCCCCGACCGGAACCAGATCCAACCGCAGCACTCCAGAAGGCCCTTGGTGCATCGGGTCAGAACGATCCGCGATGGCGTGCCGTGCAGGAAGCCGTCGAGTCCGTCGCAGGATTGCTCGTGGACGGTGGCGACCTCGGCCAGCTTCGGCTCGTGCGCACCGCGCTCGACGAGATGCGCCGCACGTACCGGCTCTTCAACCAGTACCGCGGCGTGCGGAAGGTCAGCATCTTCGGAAGCGCCCGCACGCCGTCGCACCATCCCGACTATTCGGCTGCACGCGAGTTCGGCCGGATCATGGCCAGCCACGGATGGATGGCGATCACGGGTGCCGGCGACGGCATCATGAAGGCCGGGCATGAGGGCCCCAGTCGCGAAGCCAGCTTCGGCCTCGGCATCCGGCTCCCGTTCGAGAGCCGACCCAACGACATCATCGAGGGCGACGACAAGCTCATCGAGTTCCGCTACTTCTTCACGCGCAAGCTGATGTTCCTCTCGCAGTCGGACGCGGTCGCGGTCTTCCCGGGTGGCTTCGGCACCCATGACGAACTCTTCGAGACGCTGACGCTGGTACAGACCGGCCGCAGCCACATCATGCCGATCGTGCTCGTCGAAGGGCTCGACGTCGATGGCACCAGCCGCGGCTACTGGCACGACTGGCAGGAGTTCGTGCGTGACGAGCTCTTGCGCAACGGCTGGATCAGCCCCGAGGACATGGCGCTCTTCCGCATCGTGCAGACGCCTCAGGAAGCGGTGGATGAGGTGCTGCGCTTCTATCGGCGTTACCACTCGAGCCGCTACGTGCGCGACAATCTGGTCATCCGGCTCAACGCCCCCCTTCCCTCGGCCGACCTGCAGCGGATCGCGTCCGAGTTCCGTCCCCTCTTCGCCAGCGGCACCGTCGAGCAGCGCGAGGCGCTCTCCGAGGAGCGGGGCGAGCACGCGCACCTCACGCGCCTGGTCTTCCATCACACGCGCCGCGACTTCGGCATGCTGCGCCGGCTCATCGACCGCATCAACGACGTCCCGCTGGAGCCAGTGGCATGATGCGACGGCTCGCCGCGATCGCGATGCTCACGGGAGCCTGCGCCAGCGGCACGACCGCCCCGACCGATCGCCCCGAATTCGGTTCGGGTGCGCCCGCACCGATCGCCGCCCCGCTCGACGGCATCCAGCGCCCGGGCCTGCTCACCATGCGTTGGACCGTGCCTGAGGAAGGTTTCGTGCTCGACCAGACGCTGGCGACGATGGAGCCCTGTCCCGATCTGTCGCCCATCGACCATGAACGGCTCGCCCGCAGCGGGCTCGTCGTGGTGCGCATCCCGATCGATGAATTGCAGCATGCCGTCGACATCCTCGGCGGCTCGTACAGCGATGTCCGGACGTGGCATGAGCAGGCCATCGGCTGGCGCGATTGCGTGGCCGAGACGGCATCGGTACGTCGTGTGCTGGTCGACGGCGGCATCACCCAGCTCGATGGCCGCGACGTGCGGTTGCTCGTCCGCGGCTGGGCGATTCCAACGCACGAGGGTGCGGTCGTGCACGTCGAGATCACTCCGGCCGAGGCCCCCGAGCGCCGCGGCAGCGTGCCGCTCGGCACGACCATCCAGGCGACGGAAGAAGCCGTCAGAGAGTTCCGCCGCGCCGGTGCGACGTGGGTGCTTCGTCGTGGATTCGTCGACGTCGTGACATCGTGCGCACCCTCGGCAGTCGGCGGCACCGGCCCCACCACCGACCTTCCGCTCTCGATCGGCGAGGTGCTGTTCGCCCCCGACCTGGGCGCGACCGACAGCACGCCACAGGCACTCCCCCGGCGCACGCTGCTCCTGCTGGTGCCCAGCCTTCCGCCGCAGCTCTTTCCCGAAGCCGCGCCCGTAGCATCGGGTGATCAGGCCCCGAGCGCACCGTGAACGATTCCAACCCCATCGAGACCGAGCGCGCCAGCGCCACGCCCCCGCGGACCACGCGCCGCATGCGGCTCCGCCGCCAACGCACCAAGGACCGTGCCTCGGCCGTGCGTGCGCTGCCGACCCTGCTGACCCTGGGCAACCTGATGTGCGGCTTCGCGGCGATCCACTATGTGGCCAAGCCGATCGAGCCCACGACGATCTTCGGCTGGAACACGCTGACCGTGGCCGGCACGCTCATCTTCCTGGGCATGTTCTTCGACGGGATCGATGGCTTCGCGGCGCGGCTCACGCGCTCGGCGAGCAGCTTCGGCGCTCAGCTCGATTCGCTGGCCGACGTGGTGACCTTCGGCGTGGCACCCGCCTTCATGATGCTGCGCCTGGTCAGCCACTACTACGGGCCGAGCAACTACACGGGAATCCTCGGGCCCGATGCCGACAGCATCTACGTCAAGCTCGTGTGGATCATCGCGGCGTTCTACGTCTGCTGCACCGCGCTGCGGCTGGCACGATTCAACGTCGAGATCGGCTCCCCCAAGGAAGAGGATCACCGGTGGTTCGCCGGCCTGCCCAGCCCGGGCGCGGGCGGCACCGTCGCCAGCCTGATCATCCTTCACCAGCACATGCTGTTCATCGACTACAAGGAGGCGGCCCCGGACTCCTTCGAGCGCGCGAGCAGCCTGGTCATCCCCCTCGTCACGCTGGCCTGCGGGATCGGCATGGTGAGCAGGCTGCGCTATGCGCACCTGGTCAACCGATACCTGAAGGGGCGGAAGGACTTCGCCTTCGCGGTGCGATTGGTGCTGCCGATCGCCTGCGCGCTCGTGTGGTTCCACCCCACGATGGCCGCGGTTTTCACGATCTACGCGCTCTCGGGCCCGATCGGCGCGTTGATGCACCGCCGGCCCGTTGCGACTCCTACGCTTCCCTCATGACCTCTGCTCCTCCAGATCCGGTCCTCGGACGCTTCGGCCGCTTCGGCGGTCGGTACGTGCCCGAGACCTTGGTGGCCGCGCTCGATGAACTCGAGGCCGCCTACCTCGCCACACGCGTCGATCCGTCGTTCCAGGCGGAGCTGGCCGATCTGTTGCGCGACTTCGTCGGCCGTCCGACCGCGTTCTGCTCCGCGCCGCGGCTCACCGAGCATGCAGGCGGCGCGCAGATCTGGCTCAAGCGCGAGGATCTCGCGCACACCGGCGCACACAAGATCAACAACACGCTCGGGCAGGTTCTGCTCGCCCGGCGCATGGGCAAGTCACGGATCATCGCCGAGACCGGCGCAGGCCAGCACGGCGTGGCGACCGCGACCGCCTGCGCGCGGTTCGGCCTGCCCTGCGAGGTCTACATGGGTGCAGAGGACGTGCGCCGGCAGTCGCTGAACGTCTTCCGCATGCGTCTCATGGGTGCCCGCGTGAACGAGGTGACCAGCGGCAGCCGCACGCTCAAGGACGCCACCAACGAAGCGATGCGCGACTGGATGGGCAGTGTCGGCCGAACGCACTACATCATCGGCAGCGTCGTCGGACCCCATCCCTTCCCGCTCATGGTGCGTGATTTCCAGTCGGTGATCGGCACCGAATGCCGCGCCCAGTCACTGGCCACGCTCGGCAGGCTGCCCGATCTGGTGGTTGCGTGCGTCGGCGGGGGCAGCAATGCCGCCGGGATCTTCGCGCCCTTCGTCGGTGATGCGTCGGTCGGCCTGCTGGGTGTCGAAGCCGGCGGCCGCGGCTCGGGCGCGGGTGATCACGCCGCCCCGCTCTCGCACGGAACTCCGGGCGTGCTGCATGGATCGCTCTCGTACGTCCTCCAGGATGGCGATGGCCAGACCGCCGACGTGCACTCCTGCAGCGCGGGCCTCGACTATCCGGGAGTCGGCCCCGAGCATTCGCATTGGAAGGATGCGGGCCGGGTCTGCTACACCGCCGTCACCGATGCAGAGGCGCTCGAGTCCTTCCAGCTGCTCGCACGCCTCGAGGGGATCATTCCCGCGCTCGAGACGAGCCATGCGGTGCACGCCGCGATCAAGGCCGCCCGCGCGATGCGCCCGGACCAGGTCGTGGTCATCAACGTCAGCGGTCGCGGCGACAAGGATGTCGTCGAGGCGATGCGACTGCTCGGCATGAACCAAGGCTGAGCGCCGTTGCCGACGCTCAGTCGTCCTGCGCAGACTTGGACTTGGACGAGGACTTCGACGCCCCCTTCTGGGCCGGCTTCACCTTGCCGTCACCGGCGAGCTCCGAATCATCCGGCGTGAAGTCGATCGCGATCGGGTAGTGGTCGCTGGCGTAACCCTTCGGCGGCTCCTCGCCCTTGCGCCAGTCGTAGTCATCGCCGGCGTGCATCGTGCCGAGCACGAAGAACGAGCTGTTCACGAAGTCCTCGCTGAGGCCCGGCGAGGCCATGATGTAGTCGATCGGCCGACCCGACGCGTGCGTCGTGTACGCGTCCTTCATGTCCTTGCGCGAGCGGTCGCGGAAGTCGTAGGCGCCGACCAGGCCGCCTTCGGAGTAGATCTTGGCGGTCTTGTGGCTGGGCTGGGCGTTGAAGTCGCCAAGCACGACGAGGTTGATGTGCTCGTCCTTGGCCTGAGCCTCCTGGACCCACTCCATGATCTGCAGCGCCTCGGCCTCGCGCTGGTAGGCGAACTCGAGCCCGCCTGCCTTGTGGTGCACCACGATCACGCGGAGCAGGTAGTCGGGCGTCACGCGCACGTCGGCGATGAGGGGACTGCGCTGGAACCGCTGGCCCTGCTCGGCGCCGGGCTTGGTCGGCTTCTCGGCGAAGCCCTTGCCGTCACGCTTGACGTCAGACAGGTCCTCGTCGGGGCGCACCTCGACCGACTCGATGGGGAAGCGGCTCAGGATCGACTGCTCGACGCCACGCGAATAGCCCACCTCCTGGCTCGCCAGGTGCTCGTAGCCAAGATCCTTCAGGTACGTGTCACGGAACCACCGCAGGCACTCCTCGCTCTCGACCTCCTCGAGCGCGAGGACGTCGGCGTCGAGCGCCTTGATCGCCTTGGCGAGCGCCTGAAGGCGGTCCTCGCTCGTTCGTTCCTTCAGGTCATCGACCTCGCCGCTGAGCTTCGGGTCGTCCTCGCCGTCGAAGAGGTTCTCGACGTTGTAGGCAGCCAGGCGCACGGCGCCCTTCTGCTTGGCCGGCGCCTCCTTGAAACCGTAGTAGACGCCGGGCGGACGCTTGGCCTTGGGCTTCTGGTCGCCACCCTGCGGCGCATCCTGCGTCGATGCGTCTCCGCTGCGCCGCGGCCCGCTCGAGCCCTGCTGCGTGACGGCCGACGACTTCGAGCTGCGCTCGGTGCCGGTGGCGGACTGGGTCAGGCCAAGGAGTGAAGCCGCGAGCGTGCAGCCTGAGAGAACGAGGACCAGTGGGGGGCTCATGCCGGGCACTGTAGCGCCCCCCGTAGCATGGACCGATGCCGCACACCAGCAGCCGACGCCGCTACGACGCCTACCGGGCGCAGATGCGCGAGCGCCTCGCGCGCATGCGGCGGGATGGCGCGGTGGTGTCCAGGCAAGGCACCGAGCGCAGCCTGCGCAGGTCAAGAAGCTTCGGTGCGCTCCTGCGTGAGTTCCTGCGCCTGCTCGGGCCGAGCCGCCGCTCACTGGCCCTTGCGCTCGGCACGCTGACCGTCAGCACCCTGCTGGGCCTCGTGCCGCCCGCAGCGACCAAGTTCGCGATCGACAACGTCTTCGGCGGCGCGCCGCTGGCTCCTTCGGTGCGTGGGCTCTTCCCTGAATCATGGACCACGCTCGACACGCCGCGCGGGCTGCTCGTGGCGCTTGCCGTCGGCATGATCGCGCTCACCGCCGTGCGATTGGTGATCGGCCTTTGGGGTCGATGGCTCGCCACCCGCACCGTCAAGCGCGTGCAGAACGCCGTGCGGAGGCTGGCCTTTGCACACGCCGCCGACCTGCCGCTGCATCGACTGCAGTCACTCAAGTCCGGTGGGCTCGTGAGCATGCTGCGTGAGGATGCCGGCGGTGTGGGCGATCTCGTCTTCTCGATGGTCTACAACCCGTGGCGGGCGATCATCCAGCTGCTGGGCAGCCTTGCAGTGCTTGCGTACACGGACTGGCGGCTGCTGCTGGGCAGCGTGCTGCTGCTGCCGATGGTGTGGTTCACGCACCGCACCTGGATCGCCCGCATCCGTCCGCTGCACCGCGACATCAAGGCCACGCGCGACGCGATCGACGGCCACGCGACCGAGACCTTCAGCGGGATCCGCGTGGTGCGTGGCTTCGCCAGGACCGCCGCCGAGCGAAACCGTTACGCCGAAGGCTCTCATCTCATGGCGCGCCAGGAGATCAACGTCTGGTGGTGGTCACGCGGGATCGAGGTGGTTTGGGAAATCATGATCCCCGTGGCCAGCGCGCTGCTGCTGTGGTACGGCGGGATGCAGGTGCTTGAGGGCACGCTCACGACGGGCGACCTGATCCTCTTCCTCACGTACCTCGTCATGCTGCTGGGCCCGCTCGAGGCACTCGCCACGAGCGCCACGAACTTCCAGGCCAGCCTTGCCGGGCTCGACCGGGTGCTCGATCTGGTCGCTGAACCTGCGGAGCTGCCCGACCGCGCGGGCGCCCTGATGCCGGTACGCAGCGAGATCCGGGGCCGAGTGGAGGTGCGCGATGTCCGCTTCAGCTATCCGGGTGCAGAGCGCGAGGTGCTGCGCGGCGTGAGCCTGGTCGCCGAACCCGGGCAGATGGTGGCCTTGGTCGGCGCAAGCGGCAGCGGCAAGACCACGCTCTGCAACCTGATCGCCCGCTTCAGCGATCCCACCGATGGGGCGATCCTGCTCGACGGCACGGACCTGCGCGACCTTCGCCTGGCCGGCTACCGCCAGCTCCTGGGCATCGTCGAGCAGGATGTGTTCCTCTTCGACGGCACCGTCGCCGAGAACATCGCCTATGCACGCCGCGATGCATCGGACGAGCAGATCCGCGAGGCCGCGCGCATCGCCTTCGCCGACCGTTTCATCGAGGAGATGCCGGCGGGCTACGCGACGATCATCGGCGAGCGCGGCGTGCGCCTCTCGGGCGGGCAGCGCCAGCGCATCGCGATTGCACGCGCCGTCCTCGCGGATCCGCGCATCCTCATCCTCGATGAAGCGACCAGCAACCTCGACAGCGAGAGCGAACGCTTCATCCAGGCCGCGCTCGCCACGCTGATGCGCTCGCGCACGAGCTTCGTGATCGCCCACCGGCTCAGCACGATCCAGCACGCCGATCGCATCGTCGTGATCCGCGATGGCCTCGTGGATGACCAAGGCACCCATGCTGAACTGATGGAGCGCAGTGGCCACTATCGGCACATGGTGGCGCTTCAGACCGCCCCGCCGATTCAGCTCGCCAGCGGGGCCGTCACGAACTCATGATGCCGGCGCGCCTGCCGTGCGCCCCTTCCAGGCGCGGCGGCCGGTCAGGTGCAGCCACAGGCTGTGCCACTGGATCACCGTGAGCATCAGGATGCCGACCGGGTGCAGCGCCACCGAAGCCCACGCGTGGGCGAAGCGCCGGGCAAGGACGACGCGCTGTGCGAATCCAGCCGCGATCGTGGCCGCGGCAACCCAGGGCACCCACGGCGACATCACGATGCCGGCGAGCCAAAGCGCCAGCGTGACCCACGGCAGGAGCACGGCACACCCATGGAGCACGGTCACGAACAGCAGGAGTGCCGGAGAACCGAGCCCTTCGTAGGCATTCTTGGCGAAACCGCGCCAGACCTGCCCGAGGCCGCGGTACATGCGGCACTGCACCAGATCGGTGCCGTCGAAGAGATCGGTCCGGAATCCGGCGCTTCGGAAGGCGCGCGGCATCTTGATGCCGTCATGCATGCTGGCACGGAACGCAGCATGCCCCCCACTGGCCAGCCACGCCTCGCGTCGGGCCAGGATGAACTGACCGCATGCGCCGCTCGCGGCAGGGCTCGTGGTGGTGCGCATGCGACCCATGGGCAGGTAGGACAGCAGCACGAAGGAGATCAGCGGGATGACCGCATGCTCGGCCCAAGATCCCGTGACCTGACGAGGAACCGTCGAGAGCAGGTCGGCCCCGAGCGACTCGGCACGCGCCAGCGTTCGCGCCACGCAGTCCGGCTCGAAGCGCACATCGGCATCCGTGAAGAGCACCCACGTTCCGCGCGCCGCCTGGCCCATGCGCTCGCACCCCCACTGCTTGCCGTTCCAGCCAGCCGGGAGCGGCTGCGTCGGGACGACGCGCACTCTCGCATCCTCGGCGACCATGCGGGCAAGGATGGCAGGTGTCGCATCGGTGCTCTGGTCGTCGTAGACCAGCACCTCGACGGGGACATCAACGCTGGCAAGCACGCTCCGCACACAGGCTTCGATGTTCGCTTCTTCGTTGCGCGCCGGAACGCACACGCTCACCACAGGCGCCCTGCCCGCACAGGCCGGACGATCGCCACGTGCCGTGCGCGTGTAGAGCCGCAGATTCGAGAGCATCCCCCCCCACGCGACGGCAGCACCAATCGCACCCGTCACGCTGCCCACCGACAGGAACGTCGCCACGAGGCTCATCGGGGGCCCGCCCGTCGGGCACTCACATCGATCGCAGCACCCTGCCCCCGCGCGGCGAGCACTGCGTCATAGATGGGATTGATGGCGGCACCCGAGCCACCGAACACGGTCTCGAACCGCGCAGGATCCCTCGACATCACGGAACCGGCGAGCTCACGGCATGCCGCATCCAGCGCCGACTCGATCGCACGATGCCAGCCGCGGGCACTGGCCTCGGACGGCGGATCGACGATGCGCGCACACAGGAATGCCTCGGGCCGCTGCTCGGTCCAGAAGCCGTACTCGACCGCGAGCACCGCGACCTTCGGCCCCAGTGCCCGATGGGCCACCACCCCCACGCCAGGCCGCAAGGCGATGGGACTGCGCACATCGGCGAAGCGACCCTGCGGCGTGATCCAGAGCGTGCTGCGAGGTTCGCGTGCGAACTCGCGCGCGCTGTAGTCGGCCAGGCGCGACAGGCTCGCCGGCGAATCGGGTTCGACCCCGAACAGGCCACAGCGCGCGAAGAAGCGGAACTTCCGCAGCATGGCCTCGTCGATCGGTGCGAAGACCCCACGCTCGCCCGCGGTCATCGGGTGCAGTACGCAGGGAATCATGGGATCCCACCAGCTCGAGTGGTTCATGGCCACGATCGAAGGACCGTCGTGCGCGCCCGCGTCACGCAGCACATCCATCGTGCCGGGCATGGCCCGCACGGCAGCGAAACGCTTGCGCACCAGGCGCCGCACGTACCAGGCGAACACGCGCTTGAAGCCCGCGCTCGGCCGTCCGTCGGTCAGGCCGTCTGCAGGCACGCCTCACGCTCCTGCACCTGGGCCGGACGGATGCCGACATCCTCGCACACGGCATTGGCCGCGGTGACGCCGCTCATGAGGACCATCGGCACGCCGGGACCGGGATTCGCGCTGCCGCCGGCGAGGTAGAGCCCCTTGAGCACCTTGCTGCGGTTGCGGGGCTTGAAGCCACCACGCAGCTTGCCGTGCGAGGCAAGACCGTAGATCGCGCCGCCCTCGGCGTTGTACATGCGGTCGATCATGGCTGGCGTCAGGCGGCGCTCGACCACGATGTGCTTCTCGATGTCGGTGAAGCCGTTGCGACGCAGCTTGTCGATGATGACCGGGCGGTACTGGTCGAAGAGGCCCCCCGGTGCATCCCACTCCTGGCCTTCGCGGCGGAACGGCGTGTGCACGAGGATGTAGAGCGACTCGCAGCCCGCGGGAGCCTGGCCCGGATCCGTGCGGCTGGGGACCGCAAGGTAGAGCGTGGGATCACGCGCGGGGATGCCCAAGCGGTAGATGTCATCGAACTCGTGCTGGGAATCGCGGCTGAAGAGGAAGTCGTGGTGCAGCACGTGGTCGTACTGGCGATCGAGGCCGAGGTAGAGCACGACTCCGCTGCAGGCAGGCGTGTACTTGCCGGCGATGTCCTCCTGCTCTGCGCGACCTTGCGGCGTGCCGATGAGGTCACGGTTGGTGCGCTGCACATCGCAGTTGCTCACGACGACGTCGGCACGGAACTGCCGGCCATCCTCGAGCTCCACGCCGACGGCGCGGCCGCCCTCCTGGATGATCCTTCGCACACCCACGCCGGTGACCAGCTCAGCCTGTTCCTCACGCAGAATCCGCTCGAGCGAGCGGGCCACCATGCGGGTGCCGCCCATGCTGTACATGCAGCCGTGGTCGACCTGCGCCGACGCGATCAGCGTGAGGATGGCCGGCGCCAGGAACGGGCTCGAACCGACGTACTGCAGGAAGTGCTCGCACAACTGCGCCATGTGCGGCTCGCCGATGTGCTTGTGGATCGTGCCGGCCACCGTCGAGTGCATGCGCATGTTGAGCACATCCCCGAGCAGACCCGCATCACGCGCCGGCGGCTTGCGCATCAGGTCGCCGATGCCGCCAAGATCCTTGTAGAAGAAGACCTTGTCGCTCAGCCGGTACATGCGGCGGCTGTACTCGACGAACGAGCGCCAGCCTGCGCCGGCGCCGCTCCCAGGGAACTGCCGATCGAGCGCAGCAGACATGGCCTCGGGATCCTTGCGCAGGTCGATGACCGTTCCGTCATCCCACATGCAGCGCCATTGCGGATCGAGGTCGACCAGGTCGAGGTAGTCCGGCACCGATCGGCCGCTGCGCGAGATGATCCCGCGAATGACCTGCGGCATCGTGAGGATCGTGGGCCCCATGTCGAAGGTGAAGCCCTTCTCCGAGAGCACATTCATCTTGCCGCCAAGGTGCTCGTTGCGCTCCACGACGGTCACGGCGAAGCCGTTGGTGGTGAGTTCGGTGGCCGCCGAGAGTCCGGCAAGGCCGCCGCCGATGACGATGGCAGTGGGTCGATTCATGGTTGGTTCAGGTGGACGGGTCGTGGCGCCGGGAGAGGTTCGCTCGCATGATCCAGCCGAGCACGCGCAACAGGAAGGACGGCGGCGGACCAACGGGCACGTCGGCGCCGCGGCGAGTGACGCAGATGGTGATCGGTCGGGTCATCGCCAGCAGGCCCTCGGCGCCGCGGCTGGTTCCCCAGCCGCTCTCGCCCGAACCCGCCAGTGGCACGGCAGGATGCCCCGAAGCGACCACACACTCGTTGATGGTGACGATGCTTGCTCCCAGGCACTCGATCGTTGCCCGCGCGGGCGAGCCGCGCGTGAAGACCGACGCGCTCAGGTTCTGCCCATATCCGCGGTGCCGCTCGAGCGCGGCCTGGTCGTCGCGCTCCACGAGCACCGCAAGTGCCGGCCCGAAGTGCTCGCCACGCGCCAGCGCGCACGACTCCGGCGCATCCACGACGACCTGCGGGCGCATCGACCTGCCGCAAGGCGACTCGAGCACGCCGGTGATCGGCGTTCCCCCGGCCGCGACGGCTTCGTGGACCACCGCGTCGACCTGCCGGGCTGCCGCCTCGTCGATCAGCGTCACCGGATGCGCCGATGCAGCCAGCACGCGCAGTTCATGGAGGAACGCCGGTGCAGACTCTCGGGCCACGATGGCACGGCGCGGTGCCATGCAGGTCTGGCCTGCATTCATCGTGAAACCGTTCCAGACCGCCCGTGCGGCGCGGACCGGATCGGCATCGGCCAGGACCAGCGCGCTGTCCGAGCCGGAGAGTTCCAGCGTCGACGGGATCATGTCGAGCGCACAGCGCTGCGCGACGCGACGACCCACCGAACTCGAGCCGGTGAACACGACGTGATCGAACCGCCCACCGGCAAGCAATCGCTCACCGGCTTCGCGCGTGGATTCGGTCCACACCAGCATGCCGTCAGGCAGGCCCTGGCCAAGCAGTCCGAGCAAGGCGGCATGGGTTCGCGGGCATCGTTCGCTCGGCTTCACGGTGACTCGGTTGCCGGCGACCAAGGCATGCACGATCTGGACACCCATGAGTTGAAGCGGGTAGTTCCACGTACCGATGATGGCGACATGACCCAGCGGCGCGCGCTCCGTACGGATCGAGCGACCGAGGAACATGGCGCTGCCCCACCCGGCGCCGCGCGAAGCAAGGATCGAGGGTGCACGCCGCGCCGTCCAGCGCATCGCAGCAAGCAGCGCCAACACATCGGCGATGGCTGCTTCGTGCACCGGCTTGCCGATCTCATCGGCCACCAGTGTGGCAAGGTCACCGGCCGTCGACGCGAGCGCGTCGGCCCTGCCGTCGAGCCACTCGATGCGCCGATCAAGGACGGCCCACGCAGCCGGTGCCACGACCGAACTCGCGCAGCACGGTTCAGCGCACGAGGCCCCCCGGCCACGCTGCACCGACGGGGTCGAGCTGGGGTCGGCAACGGCTGCAGTCACGCACATCGGGACGGGTTTCGCATCCGCTCAGGGCGCGGATTCGTGAATCCGGGCTCCGGATTCACCCGAAAACCGCTCCGTGATCGCCAACGCTTCACTGTCGACTGAACGATCCATCGCCATCGTCGGCGCCGGTCCCGGCGGCCTTGCTGCAGCCCTGCTGCTTGCGGCGAGCGGGCTCCAGGTCACCGTGTACGAGGCACACGACCGTATTGGGGGCCGCACACGCCGATTGAGCCAAGACGGCTTCCACTGGGACTGCGGGCCGACCTTCTTCATGATGCCGTACGTGCTCGAGGAGATCGTGCGCTCAACGGGTCACTCACTGCACGACCACGCCGAGCTCGCCCGACTCGATCCGATGTACCGGCTGTTGCATGGCCAGCCTGGTGCCCCTGCCGTGCAGATCGATGCCACGCAGGACGTGGCACGCATGGTCCAGCAGTTCGAGGCCCGCCGCGCAGGCGATGGCGTGGCGTTCCGGCGCTTCCTCGATGACAATCGGGCCAAGCTCGCCGCGATGACGCCGATCCTCGAGGCCCCCATGCGCGGGCTCTACGACCTGCTCACGCTCGATGCGATCAAGGTCGCTCCCAAGATCAAGCCATGGCAATCGCTGCACACGCACCTCGGTGAGTACTTCCAGGATCCACTCGTGCGCCTGTCGCTCTGTTTCCAGAGCAAGTACCTGGGCATGAGCCCGTTCGAGTGCCCGAGCCTCTTCAGCATCCTGCCCTTCATCGAGTACGAGTACGGCATCTGGCACCCCACCGGAGGCTGCAACGCGCTCATGCAGGCGATGGGCGACATCGCTCGCTCGATGGGCGTGCGCATCCACACATCCTCGCCGGTCGAGCGACTGACCTTCGATGGCCGCACCATCCGCGGCGTGATGGTCGATGGGCTTGAGCACCGGCATGGCCAGGTCATCGTCAATGCCGATGCCACTTGGGCCATGAAGAACCTGATCCCGGCCGAACTTCGCCGCCGTGACCAGCAGGATGCTGCGCTCGACGCCAAGCGCTATTCGTGCAGCACGGTGATGATGTACCTGGGCCTTGATGGCACCGTCGACCTGCCCCACCACACGATCTACACCAGCCAGACCTACACCGAGAACCTGAAGGACATCGCCGAGCGCGGCTGCTGGAGCGACGATCCTTCGATCTACGCGTGCAATCCATCGCGCATCGATCCCACGCTTGCGCCCGATGGCAGCAGCTCGCTCTACGTCCTGCTGCCGTCGACCAACAACAAGGCCGGCCACTGCACCGTGGACTGGGATGCGATGCGCCCGAAGCTCCGTGCCGATGCCCTGCACCAGCTCGAACACCGCCTTGGCATTCCCGACGTGGCCCGCCGCATCCGGACCGAGCGGCTCGTCACGCCCGCCGATTGGCAGGCCGAGCGCATCAACCACGGTGCGACGTTCAACCTGGCGCACAACCTCGGCCAGATGCTGCACCGCCGTCCCCAGCACCGGCTGCCGGGCTTCGATGGCCTGTGGCTCGTTGGCGGCGGAACGCACCCCGGATCCGGGCTGCCCGTCATCTTCCTGTCCAGCCAGATCACCTCGCGCATGCTGTGCGAGGAACTCGGCGCGCCGTTTGCGATGGACCGCATGGCAGCCCGTCCCTCCGCTCCCGAACTCGCCCTCGCCTGAGCCGCCACACGCGGTCTTCGCGACGCAGACCACGTTGCACCGTTCTCGCGGCGCATGCCACCTTGCGCCGTTTTAGCGGCGCATGCCAACTTGCGCCGTTTTAGCGGCGCATGCCGCCCTGCGCACCCTCGACCGTGAGCTTGCCCGCGGTCATGTCCCAGCGGAACGCGGCCGCGCGAGTGGGTGTGGACTGACCGGTCGGAACGAGGGCGATGAGCCTTCCGGGCGCGGCCCTCATCACCGCCACCTGCTTCTGGGCGTCATAGTCGAAGGACTCGCATTCACAGTCGAACTGCGAGGTGCGCACGAAGACCGCTCCTTGAGCCGACAGCGTACGGATCTCGGCAGCACCGCCGAACCCCATCACTTCATCCTTTGCGGCCGCAGCTGCAGCAGGACGGAAGAGATCGGCGTCGAGCGCCGCACAGGTCAGGGTGAAGGTGTCGCCCTCGCGCGGCCCCGCGTGCGCCACCTCGACCGACTTGCGCATGCTCATCCGATGAAGGTCCCCCGCGAGTTGCTTGATCTGCATGCCATCCGCGAAGCGGAAGCGGGTCACGCCCTCGGTGCCCGGCCCGACGAAGCTCGCGGCGCGTGCACCCGCGGCCGATGGATTGTTCACGAGCACCGAACCGACTCCTGGCACGGACACCTCGCTGCGCACCATGTCGAAGTCCAGACGCTCGCCCTGCAGCCGAACCAGCCTCGGGTCGCCGGTGCGGCGACCGTTGCTCATCGTCCAGACCTGGTTCTGCACCTGTGCGCCGCCCGCAGCCACGACCCTGCTCACGCGCAGGTCCTTGCCGCCAGCGGTCGACTCGGATGCCGACGATCCAGCCTTCGCGCTGGTGGAGGACGAGGCGACCGAGGACCCCTTCGGCAGGAATTCGACCGTCACGGAGCGAGCATCGAGCAGGTCGATCTCGCCGAGCTCGGGCTCCGCGCGCACGGCCACCTCGCCACGCAGTTCAAGCACCGCACCATCGGCCTCGCGCTCCTGAAACGCCATCTGCTCCTGCCAGGTGGCCTCGAACTGCTTTCGCAGCGAGGGTTCCTTGGGCGCCGTGGCCTTCGCCGAGGCGAGCGCGTCGGCCAGAAGCGAACTCTCGAAGCCCTGCGCTCGCCCCGGACCATCCACGCGCGCAGAGCGCTCCCGCTCGTCCACACGCAGCGACGCGATCTGGTCCACGCGGACCGGACCGCGCACGACCTGCAAGCCGGGTCCACGCAGGAGCGCCTGACGCCGCACCAGGTCGGCCTGCAGCGAGTCAGCGAAGACCCGCGCGCCATCCTTGACCTGCAGCTGGACCGTCGATGATGCATCGGCCTGCACGAGCTGATGGCCCTTCGACCCCTCCATGGGGCCGAAGGAACAATCGACCTCCTTGGCCCAGAGCACCTGCAGGTCGTCGCTGATGCGGACCTCGTTGCGCAGCCGCGCGCGCATCGGTTGCGCCGCACCATCGACCTCAACGAAGTCCAGATCAAGATCGCCGGCGCCGACCGTGCGCGGGCCCTCGACCATCGTCACGCCGCCGCGCAGCTCCGCGCGCCGCGGCTGGGCCTTGCCATCGCTGCCTCGCGCGAAGCGGATGTCGGCCGATCGAGCACTGGCCGCCCGCTCGCGGTCGGAGAGCCGCACTCCATCCGTGAGCACAGCCCGACGGGGTTCACTGCCGCCGGGCTGCCCATCGAGCAGGATGTCCATCGTGGAAGCCTCGATCACGCGCGTGCCGTCCGTGGCGCGCGCACCACCCTTGGCGAGCAATCGTTCGGGCTGGTCGCCATCGGTCGTGCGCACCAGCTCGACCATCACATCCGGTGCGCGCAGCGCCATCGGCAGGTCCGCCAGCTCGACCGGCCGGCCATCAAGCTCGATCCGCATGTGATCGTCAGCCGGCGGCTGCTCATCCGCAACGGCCGGCCGCATGACGAGCGGTCCGGCAAACCGAACGACCACGCGCTCGGGATCCTCGAGCAAGGGCATCCTGGTTGGCTGCGATGGAACCGACGCAAGGACCTGCGACGCGACGATCGCAGGAACCGATGCCGCACCTGCCCCGCCACGCCAGGTCGGGGGAACGCACGCCGAACGACTCGAGGGAGCGTGCATGATGCCCACTGGGGACGACGGACGATGGGCATCGACCAGCGCGTCGCCGGTCTGGCCCTCCTCGAGGTGGAAGTAGGCCACGAGCTGATCGCCGGTCATGGAACTCGACTTGCCGCTGCGTTCACGCGTGATGTGGACGTCATCGCGCAGCTGCAATCGGTAGGGTCGACCGGCACGCTTCGGTTCCTGCATCGCGAACTGCGGCAGCGCGGCGGGCGCCTGCAAGCCATCCCTGGGCGACTCGGTCGCCGCGTGCAGCTCCGTCCCCGCGGCCACGGCGCCATGTGCACGAGGCTGCATCGTTGCAGGGCCCTGGGCAGCCTTGCTGCCCGGCAAGCGCGTGATGATGAGGGGCGAGAGCGGCCGACGCACCGAGAGCAGCTCGATCGATCGCCCATCGGCCGAGAGCACGAGCTCGAGCGTCTCGCCCGTGAACTGAAGCGTGTCGCTGGTGATCTGCACCTCGCCGGGCGCATCGATGCGATTGCGGATGGCATCGAAGGTCGCCTCACGCGCGAGCACCACCACCGAGGGTTCATCCGTCGTGATGTCGCGACTGCGGCCCTGGTCATCCGGCATCCAGACGCTCACCACCACGTTGCCCTCGAAGCGTCCGTTCTCGAGCGCCTTGGCCGGCACATGCGCCCTGCCACGATCGCCGCGCAGGGCGACGATCCGGCCGTTGGGGCTGTGCATCACTGCGCGGGGCTGCACCATCTCGAGCCACTGGCCAGGCCGAGGATCGATCCGATCGGCGGTGTAGCGCTGCTTGACCCGTCCATCGGGGCCCGCGACCTGCACCCAGGCGCCGGCATCGAGCTGCATGCCGCCGCGCATGTCGGCGGGCGCGCCGGCCCGGGACGCTTCGTCCTGGCCGAGTGAGGTCGGCGGAGCGAGCGACTGAGGATCCTTGATGCGGCGCGGCGCCCCGCGTGGGATGCCGCGATCGCTGCCCGCAGCCACCACCAAGAGCCCTGCGCTGATCAGCAGCGCCGATCCCAGCAGCACCAATCTCGTCGGCGTCAGGCCGCGAAGCACGATTGGGCCTCCGCCAGGCGCCCCTGCTCCTGCAGCAGGTGTTCGATCGCCTCGCGCACCGCACCATGCCCACCACGATGACGCGCGACGAAGTCAGCGATGCTCCGGACATCCTGGCACGCATCGGCAACGGTGATCCGGTAGTGGCACGCCATCATGGCCGGCAGGTCCGGCCAGTCGTCGCCCATCATCGCGGTCTCATCGAGGGTGCATCCGCATCGATGGACGATCGCGCGCAGGTCGGCGAGCTTGTCCTTGGAGCCCTGCATCACGACCTCGATGCCGAGCTCGCGTGCACGTCGCTCCACCGTCGACGACGTACGCCCCGACAGGATCGCCACGCGGTTGCCGAGCCGGCGCCACGCCACGATGCCAGCGCCGTCGCGGGCACAGAAGCGCTTGTGCTCCACGCCATCCTCGGAATAGATGATGCCGGCATCGGTGAGGACGCCGTCCACATCGAGCACGAGAAGACGGACGGAGCGTGCATCTGACATGCAGGCGATGCTATCCAGCAGGCTGCGAAACCGCCGCCACGACGATGTCGTACGAGGCGTGCGCCGCGACCGCGATGCCGAAGCCCCGCACCACGTAGAGCCCGCCGAAGTAGAGCCCTGCCACGAAGAGCGACGCGAACACGGGCCACTCGATGGCGCCCGTCGCACCCCGCAGCGGGTGGTATGCGGCAAAGGCCAGCGCCGCCAGGACCACCGACACCCACGTCGCCCATGGTTCCTTGATCCGCAGGAGGTCGGCCAGCAGCGAATGCAGCAAGAGCAACGCCACCATGCGGAAGATGAACTCCTCGTAGAGCCCCGCCCCGATCGAGATCAGGATGCGGTCGCCCAGCCATGCGCCCGGCACCGCGGTCGTGGCCATCATGGCGATGCCCATGACGGCACGGATCAGGACGTAGAGCGGCAGCCCGGCGAGCGCTCCCTCCACGACCATGCCGGCAACCGTGGGCAGGTCCACCGACCATGGCTTGCGCGAGAGCACGTGCAGCACGAGCAGCACAACGACCATGGCTACCGCCGGCAGGCTGAGCACCGGCAAACCCAGACGGGTGGGATCCATGCCGAAGGACTCGAAGAGGTGCACGAGCGCCCGGTGCGCATCGTTGGTCTGCACGCCCTGCGAGGACGCGAGCCAACGCACCAGGCCGATCTCGTACAGCACGATCAGCGGCACGAGCAGCGCGAGGATCTCCAGCGGCTGCTTGGAGCGCTCCCAATAGGACAACGGCCCGGCGTCAGGCCGGGCCGCTCGGGGCTTGGTTCGTGTGCGCGGCGTGCGGGCCGCCACGGCTCACTTCTTCGCCGTGATGCCAGCCAGGCGCTTGGCAAGGCGGCTCTTGCGACGGGCCGCCGTGTTCTTGTGCATGGTCGGGGTGTGCGAGAACTTGTCCATCAAGCTCGAGACCTTGTTGTAGGCCTCGGCAGCAGCCTTGCTGTCGCCAGCCAGCACGGCGGTGTTGAACGCCTTGACGGCGTCCTTCACGCGGGTGCGGCGCCAGCGGTTGCGGGCATTGCGCTCTTCGGTCTGGCGGACTCGCTTCTTAGCCGATGCGGTGTTGGGCACTGGTGTGGTTCCTCTGCTGTCTGCGGGGGATCCGGCATTATGGCGGCAAGGCGGCTTCGGCGCAACCCACCCTCCGGCATGGTGATCGGACCAGCGATCCGCTTGACGCATGCCCCCTCCATGCGCGACACTCCGGGTCTCGGGGTGGCCCTTCGCCACCCCCGCCCCCCACGAGGTCTCTCCCCATGGCATCGCGCTCCGGCAGCAACGGCACCGTCATCGGCCTGGTCATCTTCGTTCTGGCGACCGTGGCGCTCCTGGTGACGAGCATCGTCCTGTGGTCCAAGTACGACGATGCCCGCAAGATGGCCGACGCAGCCCGCGGCAGCCAGTCGGAATCCGACCGCAAGGCCGACGAAGCCACCCAGCGACTCGGCCAGGCCGTGACGCTGATGGTCGGCCGGGCCGATGCCTCGGTCGAGGAACTCAAGAAGGAGTTCGGCGCGGGCGAGAACGACATCGTCAAGACCATGCTCGACAAGGCCCGCAGCGATGCCGCCAAGTTCCGCAAGGATCTGGATGCGGCGCGCGAGGCCACCAAGAAGGCCGAAACCGACCTGACCGTCGCCATGCGACGCATCGACGAGGCGAAGCAGGCCTACGACGCGGCGCTGGAGGCGAAGGGCCCTGAGTTCACCGAGCGCGAGGAGGCGATCGCCAAGACCCAGGCCGAGCTCGATGAGCTCAAGAGCCAGCTCGCCGGTGCCCGCGAAGAAGTGGCCAGCGCCGGCCGCGCCCGCGAGGAAGAACTCCAAGGCCAGCTCGAGGCGATTGCCGACGAGAAGAACGCGCTCGAATCGCGGGCCGGTGACCTGCAGCGCCAGGTCGACCGCATCCGTGTGCAGCCGAAGAACTCGGCTGCGCTCGTCGATGGCCACGTGCTCGCCTCCAACGCCGAAGGTCGCGTCTACATCGACCTTGGTCGCAAGCACCGCATCCGTCCCGGCATGACCTTCGAGGTCTACGCCGACGCTGTGGGCGCTGGTGTCGATCCGGCCACTGGTGCGATCCTGCCCGGCAAGGCCAGCATCGAAGTCCTGAAGGTCGACGAGACCACCAGCACCGCCCGCGTGATCCGTCAGCAGCGCGGCGCCAGCCCGCCGGTCAAGGACGATGTGCTCGTCAACGCGATCTACAGCCCCGACTACACCTATCGCTTCTTCCTGTACGGCGAGTTCGACACCGACGCCGATGGCCGCACCAGCGCCGAGGAGAAGGCCTTCGTCATTCAGCGCATCCGTGACTGGGGCGGCACGGTGGCCGAGGGCAACGAACTCCCCGGCGACGTCGACTTCGTGCTCGTGGGCGTCGAGCCCGGCGAGCCGCGCGGTTCCCTCAGCGACGACGCATCGATCGAGGAAATCGAGGCGGTGAGCCAGGCGCGCGAGCGCCGTGCGAACTACCTCGATCTCGTGAAGCGCGCCACCGACGCGCGCATCCCGATCCTCAACTGGAACCGCCTGCGCACGCTGACCGGCGACGCGGAGCGCTGAGCCCCGCGTGGCCTCCACGGTCGCGCCAGCCGTCCACTTCGCCCAGTACGCGGCCCTGCGTTCCTGCTTCGGACTGCTGCACGCTTTCGGCGTGGAGGAAAACCTCCGCACGGCCGCAGGCTTTGGCCGGCTGTATGCCTCCGTCGTTCCCCGGCACCGTCGGCGCGCCATGGACAACCTCGCTCACGCCATGCCGCACCTGAGCAAGGGCGAACGCCACGACCTGGCGGTGCGCAGCCTCGAGTCGATGTTCCAGCTCTTCATGGTCGAGAGCGTGGCAACCCCCCGCTTGGTCACGCCGACCAGCTGGACGAGCCACGTCACGTTTGCGCCCTCACACCCCCTGCTCCAACGCGCGCTCGGGCTGCTGCTCGAGCGGCGGCCCGTGATCCTGTGCACCGGGCACTGCGGCAACTGGGAACTGCTCGGCTTCGTCATGACGATGCTCGGCTTCGACATGACCGCGCTCGCGCGCCCCCTGGACAATCCCTGGCTCAACCGCTGGATCCTTGGGGTCCGCGAGGCGCGCGGGCTGCGCATCCTCACGAAGTGGGGCGCAACCGAGGTGGTGCAGGACATCCTCGATCGGCGTGGCAGGGTCGGGTTCATCGCTGACCAGAATGCGGGCGACGACGGGCTCTTCGTGCCCTTCTTCAACCGCTTGGCAAGCACGTACAAGTCGATCCCGCTCCTGGCCATGCGGCACGAGGTCCCCATCGTGGTTGGTGCAGCGCACCGCAGTGGCGACCGCTTCCACTACGAGTTCGACGTGCACGACGTGATCGAGCCGCACGAGTGGGCCGCTGCCGATGACCCGGCGTTCCTCATCGCGGCCCGCGTGAACCGCGGCATCGAGCTCGCCATCCGCCGGTCGCCGTGGCAGTACCTGTGGATGCACCGGCGCTGGAAGAGCAGGCCTCCGCACGAGCGCCAGGGCAAGCCGATGCCCGATCGCCTGCGCGCGAAGCTGCAGTCGCTGCCCTGGATGACCGATGCGCTGCTCGAGCAACTCGCCCTGCCCCTTCCTCCGATCACCCGCTGATCCGGGCGTGGTGCCCCGCGACCGGTAGCATCCCGGTCATGCAACGGCGCCTTGAGGGCAAGACCATTCTCGCCGTCGATGACGACCCGGACATCCTGGCAGGCATGGTGCTCGCTCTTGAGGCCGAGGCCGCCAGCGTGGTGCAGGCCAGCGATGGCGCACAGGCGTGGGCAGCCCTGCAGCTCGGCGGGATCGATGCCGTCGTGCTCGACATGATGCTGCCGCAGCTGTCCGGCCTGGCGATCCTCGAACGGCTGGGCACGGCGGTCACGCGGCCGCCGGTCGTGATGGTCACGGCAAACCAAGGTCGGCGCCACCGGGAGTTCGCCACCGCGCTTGGCGCGAGCGCCTACTTCAACAAGCCCGTCCCGCTCGAACGCTTGGTCGACGCAGTGTGCGAATCGCTCCGATAGGATCAGACACGCGTGCCGCGCTCGTACTACATCTACGGCCTTCCCGAGCACATCGAGGATCTCGATCCCGATGGCGAGATCCCGCGCCTGCCGATCGGCGATCGCGCCGCCGTGCTTCGTGGCCTGGCGCAGCTCAACACTTCGCCCGATGCGCCGGGGAGCTGCACGCTGTACGGCCCCGGGATCGAAATCAGCCTGCCCGAGGGCGATGGCGTCCTCGACTTCGCCGTGCTGCGCGTGAGCGACGAGGCCATCTCCTGGCCCGTGATGCTGCGCATCGCCGGCGAGATGGGCTGGTGCCTCTGGGATCCCGAAGAGGGCCGCAACCTCTTCAAGCTGCGCCGCCGTCACGACGAATTCTGAGCGCGTGCGCTCAGTCGAGCGTTTCACTCTCGATGCTCGCGCGTTCTCCGGCGAGGCGCTTCTCGGCGTAGCGGCGCACCCAGTTCTCCCAGGTCTTGCCCGCTGCAGCATCACGCCCGGTGATCCGGATGGCGGCGATCTCGCGACCGGCGACGGTCCGACGGGTCGCATCGCCGGGGACCAGCAGTCGAAGGGCGCACGAGCCAAGGTCGCTGCCGACGATGACGTCGAACACGAAGCCCTCGACGGTTGCGCCGCCGTGCAGAACCAACGTCACATCGCCGCGGAAGTCGCGGATGGCGTCAAGGCTGGCAAGAAGTCGGGCCGGATCGGACGCGCTCAGCGCGTCACCTTCCTGGATGGCGGTCGTGTCGGTGCTCACGCGGCAAGGCTACCGGCTCGCTTCGGTCGACAGGCGCTCATCGAGCACCCGGACCAGCTCGGCCAGCTCGGCAGCCGCCCGCTCAAGGCTGCTGGCCCCGGTGATGGCCTGGATCGGGTCGCAGCGACCGTCCGCCTTCAGACGGACCTGCAGGCGCATGGCGTCGGCCACCAGGGCCGCCTGAGCCGCGCAAGCCTGACGCAGCAGGAGCATGCCGGCGTGGTCGCTCGGCAGGCTGTTCAGGGCCGCGGTGCCGACGAGGCGGAGCCCGGCGTCGGCCACGGGCGCCTTGGGTTCAGGTTGGGTCAAGGAGTCGGTCTTCACGCGAGAAGCCTCGTTCGAAGCTCGTTGGAAGTGTACCGTCGGCATGCGTTCTCCCATGGTGTACTGGCTCCGGGGCGGGCTCGTTCCCGCTTGGGACCGAAAACGTCATCGGTTCACGGCCCCGAGAGCCATGATTCTGCGGACCAGGGCAGCACGGGTCGGTCAGAGCGACCAGCTCAGGCCCACGTAGGCGCCGATGCTGTCCCGGCCGGGATTCTGCTCGTCGGTCCGGGCGTTGCTCTGGTGGAACCACTGGACGCCGAGCATCAGCGAGGTGCTCCCGTCGAGTTGATGCCGCACGCCGACACCGGCCCACGGAGCGAAGTTCGTGTCGCTGGTTCCGGCGGGGACCTCGTTGTTGGTGAACTGCACGCCACAACCCAGTTCGCCGTAGACCGACCAGGTCGCTTCACGAAGGAAGTGCCAACGGATGTCGAGGCCCACGCCGCCCCCTGCCGCATCCTCGACCGGCTGCCAGACGCCGATGCCGCTGGCGTAGAGGCCAAGCCCAAGGCCCTCGGCCACGAACCACGAATACTCAGCGATTCCCTGTGCGTAATCGGCACCATCAAGATCAGAGCCTCCGCCCACGAGGATGGTGAACGCGCTCGAACCCTCCGCTCCGTATTGCACGTCGGCCGCAGCCTCGAGTTCGTTCGGGGTCGGAACCGCGCCAGTTCCGACGTCTGATGCAAGCACGAGCGCGAGGGCATCGATCATGCATGGGACGCTACCGGCGGGCGATCAAGGGCGCCGAAGCGGCACAGTGCGGCGCCAAAAGAAAAACCGCCGTCCGAACGCTCCGACACGTTCGAACGGCGGCACCACGGCCAAAGGCCGCGAAGAAGTCTGGACCCGGAGTATCTACGACATCGACGTCTCGTCAATGGGTCGCCGCGCTCCGATTTCGTTGATTTTCCAAGTGTTTTTGCGCATCGGACCCATCTTCTCAGCCCTGTCTGATAATCTCGGCTCATGTCTTCCGCCATTGCTGCTGTCGCGGTCGCCCGTCGTGGCTCCTCCGGGTGCCTGGAATGGCTGGTCGCACAACGGCTGCCTACGGCCACCCTTGGCAGCTACTGGGAATGGCCCGGCGGAAAGGTCGAATCCGGCGAGTCTGGGGCACAGGCCGCGGCGCGCGAACTGCTCGAAGAGGTCGGCATGCACGTCGTGGCGTCGGACCTTCGCGCGGTTGGCGTGGCTCTCGAAGCTGGCCCGATCACGTTGGAACTCTTCTGGACGATGGCACCTCGCGATTCGGAGCCTCGCGCGATCGGCTGCGCCAAGGTGCAGTGGGTCGTCGCAAACGAACTGACTCAGCTGCGGTTCCCACCGGCCAATGCACCGCTCACCGAACGCATCGTCGCGCTGGATCGCGTGCTGGGATCGGCATCGCGTTGAGGGGCATCGCCGACCGCGCAGGCCGGGCGCGACGCCACCACCTGATCACTTGGCAAACGGCGGCTTCGAGGCCTCGACCTTGGCGGCACGCGCGCGCTCGATGAGCGCCGCTTCATCCTTCGAGAGCGGGACCAGCGTCACGTGCCATTCGGAACGGCTGCGCAGGTCGACGGGCAGGATCTCGCCGACCAGATCAGGCCCCGGCGCATCCCACATCGGCATGTCCACGCTGCGGCCGTTCCAGTCCGCCGCATAGCCCTCCTTGACGATGCGCACGTCGTAGGTGCCGTAGTCGTTGATGCCGACGATGCACGGCGTGGTCCCGACTTCGCGATCGTTCATCCACACGCGGGCACCGGGCGGATCGCTGGTGATGCTGACCGTGCGCTCCACGCAGCCGGCGAACGGCAGGCACGCGAGCACGATGGCAGTGAGCTGTCGCATGGAAAGTGATGCTACCGGGACCGCTACACTCCCGACGTGCCGCTGCTTTCTGCCAACGAACTCGTGAAGTCCTATGGTGGCCGCCGCGTGGTCGATGGCGTGAGCTTCACGGTCGATGCAGGCGAGATCGTGGGCATCCTTGGCCGCAACGGCGCGGGCAAGACCACGAGCTTCCGGATGGCGATCGGGATGATCGCGCCCGAGAGCGG
>Ga0209617_10000062_pt1 | contig 36563 bp, 24 predicted proteins | sample LakEriepJuly2011_2_FD_187459 | JGI IMG/M metagenome (GOLD analysis project Ga0209617, IMG submission 187459) | Freshwater microbial communities from dead zone in Lake Erie, Canada - CCB epilimnion July 2011 (SPAdes) (version 2) | ecosystem: Environmental > Aquatic > Freshwater > Lentic >...
CGGCGATCTGGTTCAGCACGTCCATCTGGTTCTTCGGATCGATCGGGCTCACCGAGACGCCGTCGATGCCGCGGATCACGAGGTCCTCGAGCATGCGCTTCTGGTCGCTGAGGCCTGCGCCTGGGAAGACGACGGTGACCTCGCAGCCGAGGTCCTTGCCCGCGGCGAGCGAGCCCGCCTTGGCGATCGTCCAGAAGTCGGCCACGCCGTTGCTCACGAACGAAAGGTGCGGCGTCTTCATCGGCTGCTTGGCGTAGCCGGCGATGCGTTCCTTCTGGGCCGCGACGAGGTCGGCGGCAGGGGCGATGGCCATGGCCGTGCACAGCGAGAGGGCGGTGGCGAGGGCGGCGACGGTGCGATGGATCGTCATGGGTGCAGCCTAGCGCAGCAGGGGTAGCCTGCACCCATGACGAACCTGCCGTCCGACCGTCGTGACTTCGTCCGCACCGCGAGCCTGCTCGCCGCCGTGGGGCCAGCGCTGGCGGCCTGCGCAGCTCCGCCGGCGACGGGTGCCCAGTCGGCGCCTGCGCCCGCTCCAGCTCCTCTTCCGCCGCCGGGCCGACCGATGGGTCGCATCAACGTGGGCATCGTGGGGTATGGCAAGCGTGCGAGCGAACTGCTCGATGCGTTCATGGATCACCCCGGCGTGGAGGTCGTCAGCGTGGCCGAGGTGGTTGATGCTCGACGCGATGAGTGCATCCGTCGCGTGGATCGCAAGCGCGGCCGCGCGGTCTGCACCGCGGCGCGCTCGTGGCGGGAACTCGTGGCCGATCCCAACGTCGATGCCGTACTGGTGGCGACGCCGGACCACTGGCATGCCGAGCCGTCGATCGCCGCATGCCTGGCTGGTAAGCACGTCTACTGCGAGAAGCCGCTCTCGCTCACGCTTGCCGAAGGCCGCGCAATTGCCGCTGCGGCAGCGGCAACGGCCGTGCGCTTCCAGGTCGGCTCGCAGCAGCGATCGGAGTTCAACCACATGTTCGCGACCGCGGCCGAAGCGGTGCGCAACGGCCGCATCGGCACGGTCAAGCGCGTGCTCGCCGGCGTCGGCCCGATGGCCAAGCCATGCGACCTGCCTGAAGAGCCACTGCCGCCGGGCATCGACTGGGATGGCTGGCTCGGCCAAGCGCCGTGGCGGGGCTTCCATCATGAACTCTGCCCGATCGGCATGCATGGCCACTATCCGGCGTGGCGCAACTACTCCGAGTACGCCAATGGCGGTCTTGCCGACTTCGGAGCGCACCACTTCGACATCGCGCAGTGGGCGCTCGGCATGGACCTGACGGGGCCGGTCGCCATCACGCCGCCCGCAGATGGCGCGCGCACGGGCCTCGTCTTCACGTACGCGAACGGGGTGGAACTCGTGCATGGCGGCCCGACCGACTGCACGTTCATTGGCAGCGAAGGCACGATCGAAGTCTCGCGCGGCCACCTGAAGGCTTACAAGGGCGAGGACCGTCGGGCCGATCCGGCCATGGAGTTGCTGCGACCGCCTGGCCCGGGCGAGGTGCGCTTGCCGCGCAACCGCTCCCATGTCCACGACTTCCTCACGGCGATCGTCGATGGCCATGAGCCGATCTGCACGGCCGAGACCGGGCACCGCACGGCCACGTTGTGCCATCTGGCGGTGATTGGGTACACGATCGGGCAGCCGCTGGCCTGGGACCCCAACCGCGAGGAGTTCACCGGGCCGCTGGCCGTGCGTGCGAATGCGCTGCGGGGTCGCGCGGTGCGGCCGCACGCGTGATCCCGGCTGTCCGTCGCGGCGCCGTCGCGGCAATCGTGGCGTGAGGATGCCCATGACCATGTCCACCCGCATGCTTGGTTCGTTCGTCTGCCCCGTGCTCGTCCTGGTCTGCCTGGGATCGACCGGCGCGCCGCCGTCGCAGCAGGTGGAGCCGAAGCCGGCGGTCGAGAAGTGCACGTCGCTACGCTTCCTGAACCCCGACCCGGCGCCCACGCCAGCGCCGACGCAGGCCGACATCGAGCGCGCGATGGCGTATAGCGAGGCGCACGCCGGCCGCGCGGTGCTCGTGATGAAGGACGGCGTGGTGATCGCCGAGCGCTACGCGAACGGATGGTCCGCCGAGCGGCCGCACCCGTTGGCGAGCGGTACGAAGAGTTTCGCCGGCGTCACCGCGGCCGCCGCGGTCACCGATGGCCTGGTCACGCTCGATGAACTCGTGTGCGACACGATCACCGAATGGAAGACCGACCCCCGCGCGAGCCGCATCACCGTGCGCGAGCTGCTGAACCTGACCAGTGGCCTGGAGCCCCACAGCGACCTGCTCGGTCGGCAGGGCTACGGCATCAAGGACCTCGGTGGAGCGAACGACCTCGCCGGTCGTCTGCGTGGTGGCGCCAACGAGCGGGCTCCGGAGGATTGGTACGACGCGGTCGTGAAGGTCCCGGTCACGGCGCAGCCCGGGCGGACCTTCCGCTACGGCCCGACCCACTTCTACGCGTGGGGCGAGTTCCTCACGCGCAAGCTCGAGGCGAGCGGTCGCCCCGAGCGGGACTATTGGTCCTACATGCACACGCGCGTGCTCGCGCCGGCGGGGCTCACCTTCCCGAAGGAGCGTTTCGCGCTCGATCAGAAGGGGCAGCCGAATCTCCCGGGTGGCGCGCACCTGACCGCGCGCGAGTGGGCCCAGTGGGGCGAGTTCGTGCGGCGTGGATGCGCGGTCAAGTCGGTGCAACCCGCTGCAGGTGCACCGGTGACGCCAGGCCCCGAAGCGACTGGATCAACTCCGGGAAGCACCGCGACCATCGTGGGTCAGCCGGCCACAGCAGGCTGGACGCCGGTCATCGACCGTGATGCGCTTGAGCAGTGCTTCGTGGGGAGCACGGTGAATCCCCAGTACGGGCTCACCTGGTGGTTGCTGACCGGTGCGGATGGCGCGGTTGCCGACACTGGTTCCAGTGACGGCACGCGGATGAGGCGTCGGCTCGGCCGCAAGGACGAGGCCGCCGCCCCCTCGATCTCGGCCGCGCAGACCGAGGCGATCCGCGATCCCAACGGCACGGTCGTCAAGGCGGTGATGGCTGCGGGCGCCGGCAAGCAGCGGCTGTATCTGCTGCCTGAGCAGGGTCTGGTCGTCGTGCGGCTGGCCGAGATGGGGACCAAGGGCACCAGCTTCGACGACACGCGCTTCCTGAAGGAACTGCTGGGGATGGCGGGTCCGCAGGTCGGGCGCTGATCGGCGATGATCCCTGCTTCATGAAGAACCTGATCGCGAACGCCGACCTGCGCCCCGCGCACCTGCCTGCACCTGATGCCTCGTGGGAGGCGATCGGCGAGTTTGCCCTGACCTTCGATGGGTATGCGGAGTGCGGTTCGTTCGAGGCGTGTGCCGAGATCGCCAACGCGAAGCGCCGCGACTCGATGCGCGACCTGCGCGCGTGCCTCTTCTTCGAGCAGCGGCGCTGGCGGCACTTCGGGGACGAACCCGACGCCGAGGCCATGGCAGACATCCGTGGCCTGGTCGAGGCGATCCGGGAGCGGGTCGCTGCGGGGCGGTTCGACTGACGCGCGCCGGGGGCGGCCCGCCCCGGTACCGTGCGTGGCCCCGATGCTCCTGACCGCCACTGACCTCGCGAAATCCCACGGCATGCGCACGCTCTTCAAGGGAGTGTCCCTGTCGATCGCCGAGGGCGACCGACTGGCGCTCATCGGCCCCAACGGTGCGGGCAAGAGCACGCTGCTGCGCATGCTCGCCGCACGCGAGGAACCTGACTCGGGCTCGGTGCGCACGCCGCGCGGGATCGTGAGCGTGTACGTGCCGCAGCGCGATGACTTCCCGGTGGGCCAGACTGCACGCGAAGCCGTGGCGGCTGCGGCGCTCGAGTGTGCGCGCTGCCACGGCGATGAGCACGAGGCGATGGTGCTTGCGGGCGTGGTGCTCGGCAAGATCGGATTCGAGGAGGAGCGGATGGACGTGCCGCTCGCCACGCTCTCGGGCGGCTGGCGCAAGCGCTGCTCGATCGCGGCCGGGCTGGCCCGCGCAGGCGGGACGCCGGATCTCCTCCTGCTGGATGAACCCACGAATCACCTGGACGTCGAGGGTCTCGAGTGGCTCGAGCGTTTCCTTGTGAAGGGTGCGCAGGACATCCGCGCCGGCACCAGCGTGTTCGTGACCCATGACCGCGTCTTCCTCGAGCGCGTGGCCACGCGCGTGGGTGAACTGTCGCGTGCGTATCCCGGCGGCGTCTTCGTCGCCGACGGCGGAGTCGACGAGTTCGCGCGCCGCAAGACCGAGTTCCTCGAGGCCCAAGCGCGAGCGCAGGCCTCGCTGGCCAATGAAGTGCGCATCGACAACGCATGGCTCGGCCGTGGCGCGCAGGCCAGGCGCACGAAGGCGAAGGGCCGCATCGACGACAGCGCGGACCGCCGCGATCAGCTGGCCGAGCTTTCGAAGCGCAACGCCGCCGCTGCATCCGGCGGCGCGCGCGTGGACTTCACGGGCAGCGGACGCCGCACGCGCCGACTCATGTGGGCCGAGGGCATCTCGGTCGCACTCGGCGGCCGCACGCTGTTCTCGGGGCTCGATGTCGAGCTCGTGCCGGGCGACTGCATCGCTGTCATGGGCCCCAACGGCTCCGGCAAGACCACGCTCCTGCGTACGCTGGTGGGGGAGCGTACGCCTGATTCCGGGACGGTCGGCCGAGCCGATCCAGCCCCGCGCGTGGTCACGCTTTCGCAGCAGCGAGCCGAACTCGACGGCACGATGACGCTCAAGGACGCCATCTGCCCGCTGGGCGACAAGGTGCGCTTCCGAGACAGCGAGATGCACATCACGGCATGGTCGCGCCGCTTCCTCTTCGATGATGACCAGCTCCTGCAGCAGGTCTCGAGGCTCTCCGGCGGCGAGCTCGCACGCGCCCACATCGCGCGCATGATGCTGGAGCCTGCCGATGTGCTCGTGCTCGACGAACCGACCAATGACCTGGACCTGCCCACGCTCGGCGTGCTCGAGCAGTCGATCGAGGAGTTCGACGGCCCGGTGCTCCTGGTCACGCACGACCGTGCCATGCTCGAACGGCTGGCCACGCAGGTCATCGTGCTCGGCGGCCCGGGTGGGCAGTCGGCGCAGGTGGCGGATCTGGATCAGGCGCTGCGCGCCCTCAAGTCGTTCGAGGCTGCCGCCGCTGCGGTCGAGCCGCGGGCTGCAACGCCTCGCCCGGCTGCACCGAGTGCGCCGACCCAGCCGCAGCGCAAGAAGCTCTCCTACAACGACCAGCGCGAGTACGACGGCATCGAGGCCGCCATCGCGGCGGCTGAACTGGCGGCAGGAAAGGCCGATGAACACATGAACGATCCGGCGATGCAGTCAAACCACGTTGCCTTCCGCAAGGCATGCGATGCGTCGGCTGCGGCGCACACCGAGGTGGCGCGCCTCTACACGCGCTGGGAAGAGCTCGAAGCCAAGCTTCGCTGATCGCGGGCAAGCCTGCCCGCGACCGATCCATCACGGTCCGTGAGGCTCCATCACGGACCGGCACGCACCATCACGAATCAACAGGCTCCTTCACTGACCGGCCGGTCGCTGGCCGCGACGTGGCGGCTGCGCAGGTGCATCGGCAGGAGCGGGCTCGTGGTCCTTGCTGGGTTCGGGCCCCATCGGTCCCGTGCGGTACTTCTGCAGCGCCTGCTCGTACTTGCGCTTCATCGATGGATCGGTCTCAAGCCGCACCGCGCGCTCGCCGCTCGTGACGGCGGCCTCGCGGTTGCCCTTCGAGTAATTCGCCAGCGCGAGGGTGTCCGCGGCGCGGGCATCCCCGCCCTTGGCCAGCGTGTCGGCGGCGATGGCCAGCTCCATCGCGAAGTCGAGGTCACGGACCTTCACGAACGGCGTCTCGAGGATCGCGCGGGACATCGCCCGCAGCGTCTCCATCTCGCCGGCGCGGGCCTTGGCCACCGCGCGGCCGAACGCGTAGCCCTGCTCGACCTGCTTGGCCAGGCCGATCATGATCAGGAACCGCTGCGATTCGTACTGCCCAGCGCGCTCGGGAATCGCCGCGCGGACGTTGTCGAGGGTCTCGAGCAGCGGCTGCCAGTCGCCCGAGCGGTCGCACCAGCGGATCATCGTGTCGGTTGCGTTCTTTGCGCGCGCGACGTTGCTCTCCGTGACGGCATCGGCCAGTTCCGAACGCGGGTCCCACGTGCCGGCGAGCAGCGCATCGAGGACCGGCCGGCTGACCTTGGGGTGGCCGTACCACTGCACGACGCCGTCCTTGATGATGAAGAACCGCGGGGTGGAGGTGCGGTACGTGCCGTGCTGGAAGAGCGCGAGCACGCTGCGATCGGGGTCAGCCGTGACGGCGCACGGGAAGTGGTCGGCGACGCCAGCCTTGCCGTACCACGCGCGGACCGCATCCGGCTGCTCGTCGGTCGTCGCGATGAAGCGAACGCCCTTGGCCCCGAAGTCGCGCATGACCTGCTCGATCAGCGTGGCGTATTCCCTGCAGTGGCTGCAATCGGTGCCGAAGAAATCGATGACGTAGATGACGCCGGGCGCCCAGGCGGTTTCCGGTGCGCCCACGATCCAGTGATCGAAGGAAGGGAACGCGGTGCGAACGCCGGGCTTCATCGGCGGATCGACGCGAGCGAAGGCCGTCGATGGCTTGGGTGGCAGCGGCGTGGTGGGGCGAGCAGGCTGGCTTGATGCACCCGTCGGCGCTCCCGCTTCCTGCGGCACGGTCGCCGTCACGTTGAGGTCGACCACGCCCTGGCCCTCGATGACGAAGCTGACCTTCTTCGAGAGCCGCTCGCCGCGCTGTGATTCGCTCGGCTTGAGCGTGACCACGGCTTCCGCGGACCCACCCGGCGCAATGGGATCGGTGGGCCAGGTGGAGGTGGTGCAGGCGCAGTTGCCCGCTGCGGCCACGACCTTGACGGGCTCGCTTCCGGTGTTGCGCAGCGTGACCGGCATGGACTTCTCCGTGCCCAGGGGAATCGACCCAAGGTCGAGCGTTGCCGGTTCGACCACCACGGTGATCGCGGCAACGTGCTGGCAGATCCATCGCAGGACAGGACGCAGGTGCATGTGGAACAGGCTACCGCCGCAGGACTCGCCGACGCATGGTCAATCGATGGCGGTCGCTTCGATGAAGTTCGGAATCATGCCGAGCCGTCGGTAGCGCTCCAGCGTCGGTGCGGGCAGCCGATCGAACCGGGCGATGCGGCGCCGGCATGCGGCCTCGCCGCAATTGCAGCGCATGGTCCAGACATCGTCCGCACCCAGGAAGGTCGAGTAGTCGTGCGTGAGTTCGTCGCCGGGCTTGATCGCACGCAGCGCCACGACGAGCAGGCATCGGCCTTCGCGGATGAGTGCGGTCGCAGGCTCGCAGGAGTGATTGGCGAACGCTCCCGGTCGCTCGCCGGGATCGAGGTACGACTCCGGGCCGAACCTGATGCAGTTCGCGGCGCGCCGCGGATCGCGGTCCCACATGGACCAGACGGTCGCTGCCGACACGATGCGGCCACGCAGCGCCAGGATAACGGCATGGCGCGGGAAGCGCTGCGTGGCCACCAGGCCGCGGCCGTTGCGGACCTGCTCGACGGCATACGGCACCGGCCGATCGGTCCGTGGCGTGCGGGTCGGTGCTGCTGGGTTCGCGGCCGTCCGTGGCATTGGCGGAAGGTAACCGCTGTGCGGTGGCAGGCGGCTGCGGCAGCGTGGTAGGACTGTCATGGTGATCGCACCACCGCCTCCGATCCCGACGGAACGCCACCACGGCATCGATGCGTTGCGCGGGGCGATGATGCTCCTGGGCGTGGTCCTGCACCTGGCGATCAATTACGTCGAGGGGCCCGAGGACGGCACGTGGCCGTTCCGCGATCCGGCGCGCAGCCCGCTGGCGGGCCTCGTCGTGCTCACGATCCACACCTTCCGCATGCCGGTCTTCTTCGTGATGAGCGGCTACTTCTCGGCGATGCTCATCGAGCGCCGCGGACTGTGGGGCTATGCCCGCAACCGCGCGCAGCGGATCGTGCTGCCGTCGGTCATGTCGTGGGTGGTGATCTTCCCGCTCACCATGCTGGCCTTCGTCTTCGTGCGCCTGCAGACGGAGCAGGTGGATGACGCCACGCGAGCCGCGCTCTTCGCAGCCGCGATCAAGCATCCGTGGGCGAATCCGATGCCGATCCATCTCTGGTTTCTCGAGGTGCTGATCATCTTCCAGGTCCTTTCGCTCCCGGTGATCGCCGTGGCGGCGCTGGCGCCAGCCCCGCTCCGGTCGCTTGCTGCCCGCGCCCGGCATGCGCTCTGCCTGGGCCGCGCGCGTTGGCTGCTGGTCCCGGCGCTGGCCTTGCTCACGACGGTCACGATGCTGCCGATGCACCGCCCAGGCATCGATACGCCGCATTCGTTCCTCGTGTCGCCGGCCATCCTGGCGTGCTACGCGCTGTACTTCGTGGGCGGCTGGTGCATCCGGCGCGAGGCGGGCATGGTGGCACACCTGGTCAGGACCGGGTGGTGGCACCTGGGGCTCGGGCTCACCGCGCTGATGATGGCGCTCGCGACGGCGATCGCGTGGTTCGTGGTCACGGGTCACGGCCAGCAGCCTGCACCCGTGGTGCTCCTGGCCGCGCAGGCCACGAGTTCGGTGGCGTGCTGGCTGCTCGTCCTCGGACTGATCGGCGTCGCAGAACGCGTGCTCGCGCGGCCGCGACCTGCGGTCAGGCGGCTCGTCGATGCGTCGTTCTGGATCTACCTCGCGCACCTGCCGCTGTGCGTGATCGTTCCGTGGGCCGTCAGCGACCTGCCGATGGGTGCGGTGGGCAGGTTCTCGATCTCGTTCGTGATCGTCTCCGTGCTGCTGGCCCTGAGCTACGAAGCCGTGCTCATGATCGTGGCCCCGCGGCGCGGGTCCTAGACTGCCCGGGTGCACCCGGCCGACCCGAACGACGAACGCCGCACGCTGCCGATTGCAGGGATGTCGTGTGCGGCATGCGCGCTCAAGATCGAGCGTGGGCTTGCGGCCGTACCCGGTGTCAAGCAAGTGAGCGTCAATTTCGCCAACCGCACGGCGATGCTCCAGTGCGAAGACGGCGTCACGCCGCAGGTGCTCGCCCGCGCGGTCGAACGACTCGGCTATCACGCCATCGTGCCGCGCGATGGCGACGATCTGCGCGCCGTCATGGTTGCCGCGCGCGAAGCCGAGGGACGCGACCTGAAGTCCCGGATGATCGTGGGCATCCTGCTGGCGGCGCCGGTCGTGGCGATCGCGATGACGCACGGCAGCGTGCCGTTCCTGCACGGCGCTGCAGCCGACTGGATCCAGGCCGTGCTCTGCACCTCGACCATGGCCATCTGCGGATGGCCGTTCATGGTTCGTGCCTGGCGGCAGGCCAAGTCCGGCATAACCTCGATGGACACGCTGGTTGCCCTCGGCAGCGGCGTGGCATGGCTCTGGTCGATGCTGGTCCTGCTGGTTCCGTCGATCGCCGACATGGTGCGCGATGCGGGTGCGGCCGGTGCACACGGTACGCCCATCCACTTCGAGGCCGCAGCGTCGATCGTGGTCCTGGTCACGCTCGGCAAGTGGCTCGAGTGGCGCGCCACGCGCTCGGCCAGCCACGCGATCGAGTCGCTGGTGGACCTTGCGCCGCCCCGCGCGGTGGTGCTGCGCGACGGCATCGAGTGCGAGGTCGGTGCCGCGGAGCTCACCGTGGGCGATCTCGTGCTGGTCCGGCCGGGCAGCCGCGTGCCGGTCGACGGCACGGTCGAGTCGGGGCGATCGAGCGTCGATGAATCCATGCTCACTGGCGAGCCGATGCCCGTGGACAAGGCGCCGGGCGATCGCGTGCTTGGCGGCACGGTGAACGGTGCGGGTGCGTTGCGGATGGTGGCCACGCAGGTCGGGGGTGCCACGGTGCTGGCACAGGTCGTGCGTGCCGTCGAGGATGCCCAAGGCAGCAAGGCGCCGATCGCGCGCCTCGCCGATCGCGTGAGCGCTCGGTTCGTGCCCATCGTGCTGGCGATCGCACTGCTGGCGGGCACGATGTGGATCCTGCTCGGCCCGTCCGAGGATCGCGTCGGGCGCGCCCTTCTGGCGATGGTGTCCACGCTCATCATCGCGTGTCCGTGCGCGATGGGGCTGGCCACACCTGCAGCGATCATGGCCGGCACGGCCGCGGCTGCGCGGAGGGGCATCCTCGTGAAGGGCGGCGCCGCACTGGAATCGCTCGCGCGTGTCACGACGGTCGTTCTCGACAAGACGGGCACGATCACCGAAGGTCGACCGCGGGTCTCAAGCGTGACTGCATTCGCAGGGGTCACCGAGCGCGAGGTGATCACGGTCGCTGCGTCGGTCGAGCGATCAAGCGAGCATCCCTTGGCGAGGGCGATCGTCGCCGCGGCTGACGAGCGGGGGATCCTGCTCAAGCCGGCGACCGACGTTGTGGCCCATCCCGGGCAGGGCGTCGAAGGGGTGGTCGGCGGTCAGCGCGTGCTCGTGGGCACGCCTGCATGGATCGCCGGTGCGGGCCTTCCGTTTCCCGAGAGTGATGACGATGCGTCGACGATCGCTGTCGTGGCGGTGGATGACCATGTGCTCGGTGCGATCCAGCTTCGTGATGCGGCACGAGCCGGCAGCGCATCCGCCGTGGCGTCACTTCGATCCTTGGGCATCGAGCCTGTGATGCTGACGGGTGACCGGGAGTCGGTTGCGCTCGTGATTGGGCGCGAAGTCGGCATCGATCGAGTGATTGCCGGGGTCCTCCCGCACGACAAGGCGTGCACGATCATCGAGCTGCAGGATGGTGGCGCGCGCGTGGCCATGGTGGGTGACGGCATCAACGATGCTCCCGCGCTTGCGCAGGCCGAGGTCGGCATCGCCATGGGCTGCGGTGCTGCGATCGCGCTCGAGGCGGCAGGCATCACGCTCATGCGCGGCGATCTTGCTGCGCTGCCGATCGCGGTGCGTGCTGCGCGCCGCACGCTGCGCACGATCAAGCAGAACCTGTGTTGGGCCTTCGGCTACAACGCGGTGATGATCCCGCTGGCCGCCGGCGCGCTGTGGCCGTGGACCGGCTGGATGCTGCCGCCCATGCTCGCCAGCGCGGCCATGGCCCTCAGCAGCGTCAGCGTCGTGCTCAACAGCCTGCGGTTGCTGCGCCGAAGCGGGTGAGGGTGCCGGGCCTTGGCCTCTTCGCGCTGCATGCGCTCACGTCGCTTCGCCACCCGCCCGCCCGAACACGCCCACCAGTCGCTGGATCGTGCCGTCACTGCCGCGCGTGGCCGAGATGTTCACCCAGGCCGGGCAGGCACGTCGTCCGGCGTATTGCTCGACGAACTCCGTCGACCAGTGGTTGGTGAGCGTGAGGTTGCTGGTCAGCGCGGCCGTGAACTCCGTCGCGGCGCCCGGGCGGATCAGCGCGCTCACGCTCATGCCGACAGCCGCTGCGGCGGGGATGCCGGTGATCGATTCGCAGGCGGGATTCACCTCGGTGACGACGCCGTCATGGTCGGCGATGAACATGCCTTCGCGCGCATGCGAGAACACGAGGTTGGCCATCTCGAGCCGTCGCTCGAGCGACCGGCGCTCGAATGCGCTGGCGAAGGCAGCGGCACAGACGCGCAGCATGCTGACCTCGGTCTCGGTCCAGGCATGCGTGGTGCGGACATGATCGAAGCCGACGAAGCCAAGCAGCTTGCCGTCGAAGGACATGGGCAGGACGAGCAGGGACGTGATGCCCCGCGGCTCGAGGATCTCGCGCTCCCCGATCGCGTGTGCCGGCAGATCGCCAAGCGACGCGAGGCGGATCATGCGACCGGCGCGCATCCGGGTCATCCACCACGGGAAGCCCTCGGTCGGCACGTTCTGCAACTCGCCGATCTGTGCTCTGGTGCCCACCGAGCACCACTCGTGGGTGTTGCTCATGACGTCGGTCTCGGGCGAGAAGCGGAACACGTACGCGCGCGCGACCCCGAACATCTCGCCGACCCCGCCGAGCGTGCGGTAGACGATTGAATCGATGTCGCCGACGGGGCGATTCATGAGTTCCGCGGCCACCGTGGACAGGAGTTCGAGCAGACGATCGTCGGATCGACGGTGCGGCATCGGTTCGCCTACGGTCGAGTCGTAGCTCATGGCTCGCGCCATGGTAGGAGCGCGTTCGGGAGCGCGAAGGGCATTCGACCGGCTCGCCGGTGCCGGAGGACGGGCGCGCGGCTCCAGCACGGGACATACGATCGTGCCATGCGCATCGCGCTTGCCACGGCACGCGAACTTCCCAGGCCTGACGGCGACTTGCCCGTGCTTGCTGCTGCCGCCGCCGTGCGAGGCTGGACGTGCGTGGCGCACGCATGGGATGAAGCCGATGCGGCATGGAGCGAGCATGACGTGGTCCTGGTCCGGTCAACGTGGGACTACGTGGCCAAGCTCCCGCGTTTTCGGCGGTGGATCGAGGCCACGAGCCACGCAACGGTTGTCGTGAACGCGCCCGGGACCCTGCAGTGGAACCTGCACAAGGGGTACCTGCTCGAACTCGAAGCGCACGGTGTTCCCATCGTGCCCACGGCACTGCTTGCACCGGGCGTTGCGCCGGATTGGGACGGGGTCTTTTCCCGACATGGCGAACTGGTGCTGAAGCCGGCCGAGAGCGCAGGGTCGTTCGGCACGGTCCGTGTCCGCATGGGGGATCATGCGCTCGCGTTGGCGCATCGTGCCGAGCATGCGGACCGCGACCTCCTGGTGCAGCCGTTCCTGCCGAGCGTGATCGATCGCGGCGAGACGAACCTCGTGATGATCCATGGCGCCTTTTCCCATGCGGTCCGCAAGGGGGCTCGATGGGCAGGTCAACCCGAGCAGTCACGGGGTCTCGTCGAGCCAACGGCCGAGGAGCTGGATGTGGCGCATCATGTGCTCAAGGTGACCCATCAGCTCGGGCACGGGGTGCCCGCCTATGCGCGCGTGGACCTGGCGATCGGTCGGTGCGGCCGGCCCTTGCTCATGGAACTCGAGCTGGTCGAGCCGTCGCTCTTCCTTGACCGCGCCCCGTCAGCCGCCGATCGACTGCTCGATGCCGTGGCGGACCGGGTCGCCGCCGGCTGATCAGCGCCTGATCTGCTGCGCGGAATCCATGGCGATAGCGGCGGCGTGGTCCCACGGCACGGTCGAGAGTTCGATCTCGGGATTGCGCTCCTGGAAGAATCGAACGGGCCAGTGGTCGCTGAAGAGCACCACGCCGCGGCCGCGGTCGTCCCATGCAAGGCGCGATCCCTGCGGGGCATCCGGCAGTTCCATCTCGCGTTCCTCGGCCATCGCCGGGGCATCGTGGCCCTTGCGCCGCCACCACCGCGTGATCTGCCACGGTGCGCTCTCGAGCCGGCTCTCGGCGCCGTACTCGCCCTTGAGGCGGTGCGCCATCACCTCGAACTGCAGGGGACCGACGGCAGCGAGCAGTGCGATCTTGGTGCCGCTGCCGACGGTCTCGAACTTGCGCGCCACGCCCTCGCGCAGCAGCTGCTCGAGGCCGAGGTTGAACTTCTTGTAGTTCCCCGGCTGCGGGTTGTGCAGGTACGCGAAGCACTCCGGCGTGAACTCCGGGATCTCGTCGAAGACGATCGTGCGGTCGTCGGCGAGCGTGTCGCCGATGCCGAAGAGGTCATTGCCGACCAGGCCGACCACATCACCGGCGACGGCGTGGTCGACCGTCTCGCGCTGGTTGCCGAAGAGCTTGGCCGCATTGCCCAGCCGCACGCGCCGGCCGCTCTGTGCATGCACGACCTGCATCTCGCGCTCGAACGAGCCCGAGACCACGCGCAGGAACGCGATGCGATCGCGGTGCTTGGGATCCATGTTCGCCTGGATCTTGAAGATGAAGCCGCTGAAGCGCGGATCCGACGGCTCGATGCGCCCCGCACGGGACTGTCGCGCCGTCGGCGGGCTGCTGTCGCGCAGGAAGCCGTCGAGCAGCAGCTGCACGCCGAAGTTGTTGATCGCGCTGCCGAAGTAGACGGGCGTCACGCGGCCGGCGAGCACGGCCTCGCGGTCGAAGGCCGCACCGGCACCGCCGGTCTCGTCGAGCATCTGCACTTCCTGCAGGCTCTCGGTGTGGGCATCGCTGTCGAGCCTCTCGAGCAGGCGCGGATCGTCGATCCCACCGACGGTCGAGGGCGCCACGAAGGCGCCGCCGCTGGTGCGCTCGAAGAGGTGCATCTGGCGCGCCGCACGGTCGTAGACGCCACGGAAGTTGGCGCCGGTGCCGATCGGCCAGTTCACGGGGTAGGCGCCGATGCCAAGGATCTTCTCGAGCTCGTCGACCAGGTCGAGCGGGGGACGCGTCGGCCGGTCGCACTTGTTCATGAACGTGAAGATCGGCACGCCGCGCCGGCGGCAGACCTCGAACAGCTTGCGGGTCTGGGCTTCGACACCCTTGCCCGCGTCGATGACCATGACCGCCGCATCGACCGCGGTGAGCACGCGGTAGGTGTCCTCGCTGAAGTCCTGGTGGCCGGGCGTATCGAGCAGGTTGACGCGGTAGCCCGAATAGTCGAACTGCAGCAGCGTGGAGCTCACCGAGATGCCGCGCTGCTTCTCGAGGTCCATCCAGTCGCTGGCCGTCGCACGGCGATCCTTTCGGCTCGTCACCGAACCCGCCAAGTCGATCGCGCCGCCGTACAGCAGGAACTTCTCGGTCAGCGTGGTCTTGCCGGCGTCAGGGTGCGAGATGATCGCAAAGGTGCGGCGTGGAAGGTCAGGCTGGCTCATGGCGGAGGGCCGATCAGGGTACACGGAACCTTGCTCCGGCTTGAGGGGTGAGCCACGGCTGACGCGTAGACTTGGAGATGCACGGGCGGACGGCATCCGAGGAAGATGGCCCCCATGCCGCAGCACCGGGGCTGCGACCTGCAAGCCAATCGTGGAGGCCTCATGCTCGAGTTCCACTCAGCCAACACCCGTGCCGTCAATCCCGAACGTGCCGTCCTTGAGGCCATCGAGCTCGCCACCGGCTCGTCGTCGCCTGCGTGCGGGCTGGTGTTCATCAATGCCTGCGTCGGCCATGACGTGGCCACCCTCTCCAAGGTCGCGCAGTCGCGCTGCCCGGGCGCCCGGGTGCTCGCTGCGTCCTGCGCCGGCGTGATCGGCCGCGAGGGGCCCGGCGAGTCGCTGCACGACATCGCGATCATGTGCGTGTCCGGCGAGGGGTTCGCCGTCTCGCAGGTCGATGGCCTCTTCGGCGACAGTTCGTTCGACAAGGGGGTCGAGCTCGCGCGCGGCCTGCTCGGCACGCCGCATCCGGTGCGCATGGTCTACCTGCTCGCGTCCGGCATCGACATCGCCAACGACCGCATCATCCAAGGGATCGAGTCGGTGCTCGGTCCCGACGTGGTGATCTTCGGGGCGACCAGCTCCGACCAGATGCAGGGCGTGGTCACCTATCAGGCGATCGATGGAGTGCGCTTCCAGCATGCGGCGTTCGCGGTGGGCATCTGGGACCCGACGCTCGTCTTCGAGACTCAGGCGAGCCACGGCTTCATCGCCGTCGGTCCGACCATGACCATCACCAAGGCCCGCGGCAACCGCATCATCGAGCTCGAGGGCGAGCCCGCATGGACGATCTTCCTGGAACGGCTCGGGCTCGGCCCGGAAGCCATGGAAGGCGACACGATTCCCATCGGTGCGCTCGCCGAGGAACTGTCGCCAGCACTCGCCGCCGAGTACGGGAACGACCACATCCTGCGCGTCGTCACCCACCACACGACGGATGGCGAGATCATCTACGCGACCGACGCCGTCGAAGGAACGCAGCTGCGGCTCACCGTCCGTGACGAAGACCGGATCTTCAACGACATGGACCGCATGATGCAGTCGATGTGCGCGCGGCGTCCCGGCCAGGCCCCGATCGCCGTCTTCCACGCCGACTGCCTTGCCCGGGGCAGGCTGCTCTTCAATCGCGTGATGAAGGAGGAACTCGTGCACCGTATGCAGCAGCCCCTCGCCAGCAACGGCGTCGTTCCGCCGTGGCTCGGCATGTACGGCTTCGGCGAGTATGCGCGGCTCGGCGGTCGCAACGAGTACCACAACTACACGACGGCGCTCGGTGCGATCTACCGCATCGCAGAGGGGAGTTGATGTCCGACGGCCAGGGCCATGATCCCGCATCGCTCGCGGCGAGCACGCGCAACCTGCTCCAGCAGCAGTTGATCGCGGCGCGTACGCGGCTCGACCGTCAGGTCGACCAGCTGATGCGCATGAACCGCCTGTCGAACCTGCTGCTCGCGTCGGTCGATGCATCGTCGATCGCCGATGCCTTCGTGGAGGCGATCATCGACGTGCTTGACGTGCCCGTTGCTGCGGTCTGGATCGCGTGCGAACCTTGCCGCGCGGCGGGACGGACTTTCGCTTGCCACGGCGAGGGCCTCGATGCCGATGCCTGGTCCCGGGCAATGCCCCTTCTTGCCGAGGCGATCGGTCGCGACCGAGTGGCGCCACTGCCGCCGCAGGTGGTGGCCTCGCTGCCCGGGCCGGAGCTTTCGCAGGCGATCGCGGCACTGGTCATCGGTCGCGACGGGGCGGTGATCGGTGCGGTGCTCGCGTCGTCGACCATGGCGATGGCCGGCATGCGCGTCCCCGCGGGCGATGAGTCTCGGCAGATGCTCGCGATCCTGGCCGAGAAGCTCGGGGCACACCTCGGCAACCTCGCCGATCGTGACGTGATCGAGCAGCACCTGGCGCAGTTGCAGCAGTCCGAGGAGCGACTCGAGCGCGTGCTGCGTGGCACCAACGACGGCTGGTGGGACTGGGACATCCGGGCAGGGACCACGTTCGTCTCGCCTCGGTGGCTCTCCATGCTCAGCGGCCAGGCCGCTTCCGGCCGGACGATCGATGGGTTCTGGTTCGACCGGGTCCACCCCGATGATGCCATCGACTTCCATGCGGCACTCGATCGCGCCTTCGCCGGCGGTGACGATGCCATCGAGCGCGAGCTCCGCCTCCGCTGCGATGACGGCACGTTCCTTCCGGTGCTCGTGCGCGGCTTGATCAGTCGTGATGACGACGGGCATGCCGCGCGCTTCTCCGGCACCATGCTCGACCTGAGCGAGCGCAAGCGCTACGAGAGCCACATCCACCAGCTGGCCTTCTTCGATGCCTTGACTGAGCTTCCCAACCGACGCCTTCTGGATGACCGTCTGCACCAAGCCTTGCTCACCCGCGGCCGCGTGGAACAGACCACTGCCGTGCTGTTGATCGACCTCGATCGTTTCAAGCGGCTCAACGACACCCACGGCCATGCTGCCGGCGATCAGCTGCTCCGGGCCGTGGCCCGTCGACTGCGCGACCTGGTCCGGCCGTACGACACGGTGGCGCGGCTGGGTGGTGATGAGTTCGTGGTGCTGCTCGAGCACCTCAGCGGCAAGTTCGACGAGGCGCGACAGACCGCCGAGTCCGTCGCGGCCAAGATCGTCGACGCCTTGGGCAAGCCCTATGAGCTCGATGTGGGCACCGTGCATCACAGCGTCTCGATCGGCGTGGCCCTGACCTGCGATGCGGGGCCCGGTGCGATGGACGTCCTGCGCGCCGCCGATGTCGCGCTGTATGCCGCGAAGGAGTCGGGCCGCAACCAGGTCCGCGTCTTCCGGCCAGAGATGCAGCAGCGCGTCGACCGCCGCGCGGCCCTCGAGGCCCGGCTGCGCAAGGAGTTCGCCGACGGCCGGCTCGGCCTGCACTACCAGGCCATCGTGGACGCCTCGGGCGGGCTCGCGTCGGTAGAGGCGCTCGTGCGCTGGCATGCGGGTGCGGGGGAGTCCATCGGTCCGTCGGAGTTCATTCCCGTCGCCGAGGACTCTGGCTTCATCCACGCGATCGGCACGTGGGGGTTGGGACAGGCCTGCGTGCAGGCCAAGGCATGGCTGCCGCACGCGCCAGTTGGTTTCCGCATCGCCGTCAACCTCAGCGGGCCCGAGTTCATGCACCCTGAGTTCCCCGATCGCGTGCTCGCTGCGCTCGAGGCGTCAGGCGTGCCGGGCACCGCGCTGCGCCTGGAGATCACCGAGGCGACCGTGGTCACCGAACTTGGCTTCGCTGCGCGCCGCATGCACCGACTGCGCGATCATGGCGTCGAGTTCTCGCTCGATGACTTCGGCACGGGCTACTCGTCGCTGACGTACCTGCGACGCCTTCCGGTCAGCGAGGTCAAGATCGACCGAAGCTACGTGCGCCGCATGATCACGGACCCGCACGACGAGGCGATCGTGCGCGCGATCCTGGCGATGAGCGCGGCGCTCGGCCTGCGCGTGGTGGCCGAGGGTGTCGAGACCGCTGCGCAGCACCAGCGCTTGCTGGAGGCGGGCTGCACGGGATTCCAGGGCTGGCTGTTCGGCCGGCCGGCGGCTCCGCCCGCGGTTCCCGATGCGCTGCTCGGCGGGCAGTGAAGCTGCCCGCATCGACGCTCACCCCAGCCGCTCGCGCGCCCAGAGGATCCAGCTCGAGTCCGGCAGCGCGTGGCCCATCGTGCGGAACATGAAGCTGAGCTGTGCGTTGTGATAGAGCGCGTGGGTCGGCACTTGCATGCACGCGTCGGCCACCGTCTGTCGATACGTACGTCCATCTCGCACGCGCTCAACCACGCGCGCGCACTCGCCCGGCGTGAGCACGGCGAGGAACGCATCCCACTCGCGACGCGTCGCCGACCATGAGGACTCAAGCGCGTCGAGCGTGGGGCACTCGGCTGCGGTCGGCATGGTGAGCGCCGCAGCGCTGCCGGTCACGACGCCGATCCAGATCCGCTCTGCGCCATACAGGTGCAGCAGCGTGGCGTGCACGCTTCCCAATCCGATGGGGAACTCGCGATGCAGTTCGTCGTGCGACAGTGCTCGGCACGCACCAAAGCTGCGGTCGGTCATCCAGCGGAGCCAAGAATGGGCCTGCGTGATCGTGGTGGTGGGGTCCATGAAGAGACGGTAGCCTCTCCCGGTGAGCGACACCTTCGAAGCACTGGGACTCGGCACGGAACTGGTCACCGAACTCGCGTCCCTGGGCTATGAGGAGCCCACGCCCATCCAGAAGGCTGCGATCCCTCCGCTGCTCGCGGGCCGTGACCTGCTTGGCCAGGCGGCGACCGGCACGGGCAAGACGGCGGCCTTCGCGCTCCCGATCCTGCAACTCGTCGGCGGCACCAAGCCGGAGCCCCTGAAGCCGCTGGCGCTCGTGCTCGTGCCCACCCGCGAACTCGCGGTGCAGGTCTGCGAGGCCTGCCACCGCTACGGCAAGGGCCTCGGCATCGCCGTCGCCCCGATCTACGGCGGCCAGGAGTTCCACCGCCAGGTGGTGGCGCTGCGTCGTGGCGTGCACGTGGTGGTCGCCACGCCCGGTCGCGCGCTCGACCACATGCGGCGCGGCACCCTCGATCTGTCGGCGCTGCGGATCGTGGCGCTCGACGAGGCGGACGAGATGCTCGACATGGGCTTCGCCGAGGACCTGGAACTGATCCTCGAGGGCACTCCCGAGACCCGGCAGACCGCGCTCTTCTCCGCCACGCTGCCGCCGCGCATCGCCTCGATCGCCGAGAAGCACCTTCGCGATCCCGAGCGCATCCTGATCGCTCGCGACGCCGCGACGAAGGGTTCCGTGCCCAAGGTCCGGCAGACCGCGTACATCGTCCCCCGGCCCCACAAGATCGCCGCGCTCGGCCGTGTGCTCGATCTCGAGTCGCCGACGCTGGCCTTGGTCTTCTGCCGGACCCGGCTGGAGGTCGATGAACTCGCCGAGCGATTGGTGGGGCGTGGGTACCGCGTGGCATCGCTGCACGGCGGCATGGGCCAGGCGGAGCGCGACCGCGTGATGGCACGCGCGCGCGCCGGGACCGTCGACCTGCTCGTGGCGACCGACGTCGCCGCGCGCGGGATCGACATCGATCACCTCACTCACGTGGTGAACTTCGACGTGCCCTCGTCGCCCGAGGCGTACGTGCACCGCATCGGGCGCACGGGCCGCGCCGGCCGCGAGGGCGTGGCGATCTCGCTCGTCGAGCCGCGCGGCCACCGACTGCTGCGCAACATCGAGCAGGCCACCAAGCAGAAGATCGCGATCGCCACGGTGCCATCGCCGATGGACGTGAAGGCCCGGCGGCTCGACATGACCAAGGGCGCCATCCGCGAGGTGCTCGAGTCGGGCGACCTCGAGGCGTACCGATCGGTCGCCGAGGCGCTCGCGTCGGAGTTCGACCCCATGGACGTGGCGGCGGCGGCGGTGCGTCTGGCTCACGAGGCCCTTGAAGGAGATGCCGCGCGCGACGAGGCCGACATTCCGGTCATCGAGGGCTTCGGGCGCAACGACCGCCCGCGACGCGACCCGAGTGCATCGTCCGAGGGCGGGCAGCGATCCGGAGGAGGCTGGCAGTGGAGCGGGCCTCGGCCGGAAGGCGCTCCGCAGGGCGCAGAGCGATCTGCCGGGCCGGGCTCGCCCCGCGGCGCCGCTCCGCGCGGCCAGTGGCAGGACCGACCGCCGCAGCGTGGGGCCCCGCGCGGCCAGTGGAATGACCGCGATCCTCAGGACATGGAGCGCATCTTCATCGGGCTTGGCCGCAAGGCGGGCGTCCGTCCGGCTGACGTCGTGGGGGCGATCGCGAACGAAGCCAACGTGAACCCGCGCGGGATCGGCGACATCGAGATCGCTGAGCTCTACACGATCGTCGAGCTTCCGGCGCGCGATGTCGATCATGTCGTGCGGGTCCTGCGCGGCGCCACCATCCGCGGTCGCAAGGCCAAGGTCAATCGCGACCTGGGCATTCGCAAGTGAGGCGGCATCGGTAGTTGTTGACAGGCAGTACTGTGCGTTCTACAGTACCGCCCGATGGCCTCGCCGCTCCATGACCGCCTGAACAGGGACCTCAGCACCGGCACGTCCTGGTTGGTCGTGCTTGCCGTGATCGCGCGGAGCACGGAGCCGATCCACGGCTACGAGATCGCGCGGCAGCTCGCCGACGAGGCTCCTGATGGCATGAGCTTCAAGCAGGGGACGCTGTACCCCATGCTCCGCACGATGGAAGCCGATGGGCTCGTCCGCAGCGCGCTCGTGCCTTCGCCCGAGGGGCCTGCGCGCAAGTGCTTCACGTTGACGGCCGAGGGACGGCGAGTGCTGGCATCGTGGGCCGACTCCTGGCGTGCGAGCAGTCGATGGGTGAACAGGGTGCTGGGAGAAACTGATGCACGACGCTGACCATGCTCCGTCGCCCTCGTCGATCGAGGGCTATCTCGCACGCCTCGAGGTCGCGCTGCACGGCGCCGACCCCGCCCTGACCCATGATGCGCTGATCGACGCCGAGGAGCACCTGCAGGCGGCGGTGCGGCGGGGGGTGCCCGTGGATCAGGCGATCGCATCGTTCGGGGATGTCGACGAGATCGCCGCGGCGTACCAGAACCTTCCGTCCGGGGCTGCGCTGCAGACGGTGGAGCGTGATCGCGGCGTGGTGGCCGCCGCCCCAGCTCATGCACCGCCGCCGCCTGCCTCCGGCACGACGCCGCCGCGGCTCAGCGACGTGCCCATCGTGGGCATCTGGTTCGATGGCCGTGCCTGGGGCGCGCTCCTCTACTTCGGTGGCGTGGGCTTCATCGTGGCTACGGCCTGTTTCGTCTGGGCTGTGACGCTCGGTGGCTTGGCGGTTGGTCTTCTGCCCACCCTGCTGGGGCTGCCCGTGCTCGTGCTGCTGCTGGGTTCGGCGCGTGCCCTGTGCCTGATGGAGGGCGCCGTGGTCCAGGGGTTGCTCGGCGTGCGCATGCCTCGACGCGTGCAGCCCGTGCATGGGGCGGCCGATGTCGGCTTCTGGCAGCGGATCTGGTGCTGGCTCAAGGATGTGCGAAGTTGGCTGTCGCTTGCCTACCTCTATGCCAACTTCCCGGTCAGCGTGGCGCTGTTCGCGATCACATTGACGCTGGCCGCGCTGAGCGCGGCCATGGTGTTCGGGCCCTTGCTGCAGGCTGCCGGCCTGCCGTTCGTGTCGATCTCCTCCGATGACGTCACGGTGCGCTACCTCTGGACCGAACTCAAGCCCGCCGCGGATGGCACGATCCGGCTTCCGATGTCGCTTGCGCTGTCCAGCGTCGGTCTTGGCCTGGCGCTGGCCACGGCCACGCTCTGGCTCATGCGTGCCCTCGGCTGGGTCTACGGCCACGTGGTGCAGGCGATCCAGGTGGCGCGGCCGCAGGCCATCCTCCCGCACCGTTGACAAAGTGGTACTGTAAGACAACAAACGAAGGACCCCGCCCATGCTCCGCATCAACGACCTCGTCAAGATCTACCCAGGTCCCGTTGCCGCCCTGAAGGGCGTTTCGCTTGAGATTCCCGAGGGCCTCTTCGGGCTGCTCGGTCCCAACGGTGCGGGCAAGTCGACGCTCATGAACATCCTTGCCGGGCTGCTCGAACCGACCGGCGGGAGCGTCACGCTCGACGGCGTCGACATCGTGAAGGATCCCCGCGCGGTCTGGGCGCGCCTGGGCTACCTGCCGCAGGACTTCGGCTTCTACCCATCGCTCAGTGGCGCGCAGATGCTCGATGTCCTGCTGCGGCTCAAGGGCGTGGATGCGCCGCAGGGGCGCAAGGCGCTCGTGGGCGAACTGCTCGAGCGCGTCAATCTCGCGGACGCCGCCAAGCGCAAGGTGCGCACCTACTCCGGTGGCATGCGCCAGCGCCTGGGCATCGCGCAGGCGATCGCAGGCAACCCACGGCTCGTCATCGTCGACGAACCGACCGCCGGCCTGGACCCCGAGGAGCGCCAGCGCTTCTACCGCATCCTCGCGGAGCTCGGACGCGACCGCATCGTGCTGCTGTCGACGCACATCGTCGAGGACATCGCCACGCTCTGCCCGCGCTTTGCCGTGATCCGCGGCGGGCGCTGCGTGACCAGCGGCGGCACATCCGATGCGCGCAAGCGACTCGAGGGGCGCGTGTCGGAGGGCATCGTCACCCCGGCAGAGCTCGAGCGGATCCGCGCGTCGCACCGCGTCACGCAGGCCGTGCTCGTCGAGGGATCGCTCTTCCGCACGCGCGTCCAGGGTGAGCCCGGATCGCAGCCCGATGGGTTCGTGGCCGTTCCGCCGACGCTCGAGGACGTGTACTTCGGCGTGATGGACTCAAGCCGCGCGTCCGATGCCGCGCGCGCCGGCACCGCAGCCTGACACCGGGGGACCACCATGCGACGCGCACTCACCCTGGCCTTCCTCGAACTCCGCACCGCCTGGCGACGGCCGTCCCTGTGGATGTTCCTGGCGATCCTGCTCCTCCTGAACCTGGGCTTCTCGGCAGGGCAGGTCACGATCGGCGCCGGCAGCAGGGTCGCCGGCGGCGACCGCGCCTTCCTGAACAGCGAGTTCAACCTCGCGTTCATGGACATGCTGGTGTTCGCGCTGTTCTGGGTCTTCTTCGTCTGCACGGCGTTCGGGAACGCGCCGACCGAGGACGATGCCCTGCGCGTCATCCCGATCGTCGGCAGCACCGGCCTCACGCCGCGCGAGTACGTGGCGGGCAGGTGGCTCGGCGTGGCCTCGACGTACCTCGTCCTGGTGTCGGCCAACCTGCTGCTGCAGGTCCTCTTCTTCGAGTTCTATCCCGTCGAGGAGCCCGAGAAGGTGCGTGGCGCCTTCGACCTCATGCACTACCTGCGGCCGATGCTGCTGTTCGTGGCACTGCCGGCGCTCTCGCTCGGTGCGGTCGCGTTCGCCATCGGCGCCCTCACGCGCCAGGCGGTGCTGGTCTTTGCGCTCCCGGTGGCCATCCTCCTCGGCAGCATCTTCTTCCTGTGGGACTTCGCGCCGAGCTGGCTGCCCGCGTGGGCCGACCGTGCGCTCCAGGCCGTGGACATCGCCGGCTTCCGCTGGCTGAACGAGACGTACCTGAAGGTCGACCGCGGCGTGGCGTTCTACAACACGCAGCCACTGGCGCTCGATGGACTCATGATCGCGCAGCGCAGCGGCTTGGTCGTGGTGGGCGCCGCGGCCCTGCTCGTGGCTGCACGCCGCGAGGCGCGCCGATGGCGCTCGCCCTATCCGCTCACGGCAGCACGCATCGCCGCCGTGCTCGACGCCGCCGCACGCACCGTGGTGATGGCGCCGCCACCGGGGGGCGATCGGGTTCCGCTGGCGTCGTTGGGGATGGTCCAGCGCACCGGCACGCTCCGTTCGGCAGCGCTTGCTGCGCTCCAGGCCTTCCGCGCCGAGGCGCGCGAGCTGCGCCGGTCGCCCGGGCTCTGGATCTTCGTCCCGCTGATCGCGCTGCAGTGCGCAGGCTTCGTGTTCGTGCCAGGTCCGTTCGACACGCCGAACCTCGTCTCGGCAGGGACCTTCGCGGCCGAGTCCTACAACACCGTCACGCTGTTTTCGTTGCTGATGGTCCTCTACTACTTCACCGAGAGCCTGGCGCGCGATGACCGCGTGCGCATCGGTGCGATCGTCGGCGCGAGCCCGGCACCCACCGGGGCTCTCGTGCTGGGCAGGATGCTCGCCTGTGCGCTGACCGTGGTGCTGACCGTGCTCGGCGCGGTGTGGATCACGGTGGCGATCGCGACCCTCGTGCAGGCGGTGCAGACCGGCATCCTGCTCCCGCCCACGCCGCTGCCGTTCCTGCTGGCCTGGGGTGCGCTGCTCTCGGCCACGCTCTTCGCCTGGATGTGCTTCCTCACGCTCGCCTGGAGCCTCTTCCGCAACCGCTACGCGAGCTACCTCGCGGGGATCGGCGCGCTCGTGCTCACGGGGTGGTGCGTCACGCGCGGATGGATGAACTGGGTCTTCAATTGGCACCTGTGGGGCGGCATGCGGTGGACGGACTTCGAGGTGCTCCCGCTGGACCGCGGTGCGCTGCTCCTCAACCGGGTCTTCTGGGTGCTGGTCGGCCTGGTCATGCTCCACGCCGCGCTCGAGTGGTGGCGCCGTCGGACCCCGGATGCGCAGGGGATCACCTCGCGCCTGCAGTGGTCCTTGGCGTGGCGGCGCGCGGCACGCCTGCTGGTCTTCGGTGCACCGGCCGTCGCGTGCGGCACGGCCCTGGCCATGATGGTGCGGCAGGGGCCTGCGGGCGGCCCCACGGAGCGCCTGCAGCGGGACTACTTCGTGGCCAACGACCGGACCTGGCGCGATGCGCCGCAGCCGCTCATCACCGGCGCAGCCTTGGACCTGACGGTCGATCCCGAGGCCGGCACCATCGCGGTCGATGGCACCTACGTGCTGACCAACCGTACCGACGTCCCGATGCGCCAGTTCGCGATCACGCCGAACACCACCTTCACGGGACTGGAGTTCACCTTCGAGGGCGAAGCGTGGGACGCCGCGAAGGCAGCCAAGGAGCGCAAGCTCAGCCCATGGGCCCAGCGCGTCGCCAACAGCGCGGGGCTCTGGGTCTTCACCCCCAAGGAGCCGATCGCGCCCGGCGCGAGCGTCGAACTCGGGTTCACGCACGTCGCGCCCGGTCGCGGCACGCAGAAGAACCCCGCCGGCGCGGGAGAGTTCATCCTCCGTTCGGCGGTGCTCCTCAACAGCTTCGGCCCGAGCTTCCTGCCGATGGTCGGCTTCGTCGACGGGGTGGGCCAGGATCCGCAGCGGACCCCGGAGCCCAAGCGTCCGGGCCCCAGCGATTGGAAGAAGGTCACGAAGACTGCTTTCGGGACCGGCGGCGAGACCACCATGAAGGCCGTGGTCCGCGTGCCCGCCGAGTTCCGGGCCAACATGCCCGGCGTCTGCACGGCCGACACGGTCGCGGGCGGCGTGCGCACCATGCGATGGGAGTCCGACCACCCGATCATGGCGATCAACCTCGCGGCGGGGCGCTGGGAGGAAAGCCGCGGCAGGTCCACCGTCATCTGGCACCTGCCGCAGCACGGGTTCAACGTGCCCGTGATGCTCGAGGCGCTCGACGGCGCGCACGAGTGGTACTCCAGGTGGTTCTGGCCGTACCCGTGGAAGGAGCTGCGCATCAGCGAGTTCCCGGCGCTCGCCGGCTACGCACAGGGCTTCCCGACCAACATCGTCTTCAGCGAGGGGATCGGCTTCATGTCGAAGCCCACGCCCGAGCAGGACACGCCGTTCATGGTGACTGCGCACGAGGCGGCGCACCAATGGTGGGGCAACATCCTGCGCCCCGGGGATGGTCCGGGTGGGAACATCCTGAGCGAGGGCATGGCGCACTGGTCCACCGCGCGCCTGACCCGCCAACTGCGCGGCGAGCGGGCGCGCATGGCATTCATGCGCCAGATCGAGTTCGGCTATGGCAACGAGCGCAGCGCCGACGATGAGCTGCCCATGGTCGAGATCGACGGCTCACGCAACGGCGACGGCACGGTGACCTACGACAAGGGTGGCTGGGTGTTCTGGATGCTCATGGAGCACCTGGGCGAGGAGCGGATGGATGCGGGCGTCCGCGCCTTCATCGAGAGGTTCCTCCAGGGGCCGGATTTCCCGCTGCTCCAGGACTTCGTCGAGGCCATGCGTCCGCACGCACCCGATGCCGCCGCCTACGACGCCTTCGTCAAGCAGTGGTTCTTCGACGTGGTCGTGCCCGAGTTCAAGATCGAGTCGGCGACGACCACCGCACCGACGGCACAGGGTGGTGCGTGGCGCACCGTGCTCTCGGTACGCAACGCCGGCACCGGCACCGTGCCGCTCGAGGTGGCCGTGACCAACGGCGAGGACCGCTGGCCGGAAACGAGCGTCACCCGGACGCCCGAGGAACGCGCGGCCGCAGCCAGGCAGCGGCCCGAGTACCTCGATGCACGCTCGCAGCGGACGATCGGTCCCAGTGAGACGGTCGAGCTGACCATCGAAAGCGCGTTCCGCCCGGAGAAGGCGATCATCGATCCCGACGTGCGGACGCTCATGCTCAACCGCAAGGGTGCCGAAGCCCAGGTTCGGAGCACCGAGACCACTGCCGCAGCGACACCCTGACTCCATCACCTCGACGCACGATAGGCGTGCGTGTGGGCACCATCAGGGGCGACGGCTCAGGGGCACGCGCCCCATGAGCCGAGCAGCACGGCCAGATCGCCGCCGTCGACCGATCCGCTCGCATCAAGGTCGGCAGCGCAGCCGCTGCAGGCGCCCCATGAGCCGAGCACCACGGCCAAGTCACCGCCGTCGGTCACGCCGTTGCCGTCGAGGTCCGTCGGGCACGCCGGGGCCGGATCGTTGGCGCGGATGACCGTCAGCGACATGTAGTCGTGGTAGGTCTCGTCGGCAGGACGCTCGCCGTAGACGAGGAACCGCACCGTGCCGTCGGCGGCGACGACGTTCTGCAGGTTCGCGCGCAGCGACGCCGTCAGGTTCTCGTCGCGGTTGCCCGCGAAGCAGTCGAGGTAGCGGTTCTGGCCCACCAGGCCGTTCGCATCACCCCAGTTGCCGAGCGCGTTGTTCCAGACGTAGAGCTCCGCCTGCGTGCAGTTGGCGGCGTAGCCCTCCCAGCGCACGCGGAGTTCGTCGATCTGCGCCACCGGCTCGCTGATCACGAACCGGAAGACATGGGTGGCCTCGCTCGAGGTCGCCACGGTCGGCGTGATGTAGCGGTTCGCATCGGTCGAGCCGCCCGTGGCGTTCGAGGTCGAGATGGCGGTGTAGTTGGCGGCGGTGAGCGCCGTGGTCACCGGGTTGGCGTTCGCGTTGACGTTGGTCCAGCTGCCGGTGGCGGAACCCGCCCCGAACCGCGTGACGCCTGCGCCCGTGGCGAAGTCGTACGTGCCGGCGGTGCCGGTGGCGATGCGGAACGGATTGCTCACGCCGATCGTGGTGTCGCCGTCGGTCGCGCGGGCGACCACGCGCACGAGCGCGGCGCTCGCCTCGACCGCAGGCACGGTCCACGAGTAGCTGCCGGAGTCGGGGATCGCGCTGGCGATCGTGGTCCAGCTGGTGCCGCCGTTGACCGAATACGCCAGGTCGACGTTGGCCAGCGCGGCGTTGTTGGTGTCGCTGGCGTTCCAGCGGATCTGCTGTGTGGCGCCCTGCAGCCAGACCTCGTTGCCGGCGGGTTCGACCACGTGGGCCGACGGCAGCAGGTCGGTGTAGCGGGGCACCTGCTTCACGATGCAGTGGATGGCGCCGCTGGCGGTGATGATGCTCGAGCACTGGATCGGCACGATCTGCACGCCGGGGCCCGCAGCCTGCTGCCACTTGGCCAGCGCATCCGCATCCTCGTCGTTGTAGGCCGAGTTGCCGCCCGCGGCGAGCTGGGTGCCGTAGCAGGGGATGAAGATGCGGTTGTTCACGCGGAAGGCGTTGGCGTAGGTGAAGTGCGTGCCGGCGCCGTCGTTCCAGGCCTTGGGGCGGAAGACCTGGAAGCCAAGACCCTGCATGTACGGCACGGCGTTGTTGGTCACGCTGATCGCCGTGGCGTTCGAGCCGGGGATGAACTCGCTGATGATCGCGGTGTCCTGGTCGACCATGTACATCCACATGTCGATGTGGCCGGTTCCGTCCACCGTGAACGGCAGCTGCGGCAGGATGTGGAGCGTATCGATCCCCTGGTAGGTGTCGTAGAGCTCGCGGATGAGCGCCTCGTTGTGGCCGCCGGCGGTCGGGTTGTCCAGGTTGATCAGCGCGGTGCAGAAGCCACTGCGGTTGGGGCCGGGCTGGAAGTTGCCGCCCGAGTAGTAGAGCCCCATGTCGAGCGTGGGCACGCCGAGGGTGATGTCACCGATCAGCGTGGGGAGGAAGTTGTCCGCGGGGCGGGTGGGGTAGTAGTGGCTGTCGACGACGGCGAGTGCGCCGCCCTGGAACACGAAGTGCGGTCCGTAGTCACGCATCCAGATCGAGTTGCTCGGCTGGATGATGAAGACGACCTTGCTCATGTTCGCGCCGGCGGCGGTGAAGGCCGTGGTGGCGCTGTTGGCCGTGGTCTGGTTCGCCACGACCACGTAGGCGATCTCGTCGTTCACGGTCCCGGCGGTCAGGCTCGAGACCAGTGCCGTGACGACCGAGTTCCAGCTGTTGCCGTACTGGTAAAGCACGCCACGCGTGGGGCCGTACTCGGGGATCGAGCTGATCAGCGAGGAGCCCACGTCGCCGGCGAGGCCGCCGTCGGTCGGGCGCCGGATCGCGTAGGGCTCCAGCTTCTGGTTGGGATCGAACGGCGTGCCGCCCTCGCGCACGCGGGTGAGGGTCGACTTGAACTCGGGTTCCTGCTGTCGTCCGGTCGGTTGACTGGCCAGCGCGGCACAGGCAAGAAGGCTTGGGGCGGCACAGCCGACGATGAAGGTCGTTGAACGTGGCATGAGGGCATCCTGGACGGGGCAGTCTGGGGATTCAGATCCGGGGGAGTATGTCCACTCTAGACACCCGGGCAACCCTGGACCCTTGGGTTCTTGGCCGCAGCGAGCGGGCGGGGGGCTCCGGGCGCCTCGGCGGGTCGTCAAGGTTCGATGAGAATGCCCTGGACTAGGTTGACCTTGAGTCGGGTCGTGCTAGCCCCTGAGCAGCTGGAGGAGGGACAAGGGTCTCGCGGTTCGCCGCACGTCACATCCCTTCCAGGAGCCTCCAAGCGTTTCTCGATCTCATCGTGCCTCGTCGTTGGCGGCCTCTGCGCTCAGGCTTCGGCTGGTTTCCTCTCCTCCGCCGTCATCGATGACTTCAGCGGCTCGGCCGGCCTTGGCTACAACCGTTCGGAAACGAACGGTGCCTTCATCGGCGGTGGCGAGGGTTTCCTCAGCGGTGGCGCTGGATTCCAGTACCTGCTGTCGTCCGATCAGGTGAATGAGTCCCTGTACAACGGCTTCTCGCTCAAGGTGTCCGGATCGTTGGGCAGCGGCGGCCTCTTCATCTCGGTCGTCGGCGAGGGCTTCAACTTCGTGGCACTCGATGTCGACTTCGGCAGTTCGATCGTCGATGGCTACGCCTGGATTACCTACGAGCAGTTGGATGCCGCCGTCGGCAACGACATCGGGTTGATCCGCGCTACCCTTAACGATGGCGGCAGCTTCGCAGGGATCGGCATCTACACCACCGGTGACGCCCAGATCTCGGTCGACGACTTCGAGTTCCGCGGCTCGGCTGTGCCGGCCCCGGGGGCGATCGCGCTCGCCGCGGCTGCCGGTCTGGCAGCATCGCGTCGCCGTCGCTGAGCTGACGAAGGACACGGTCCCAACGGGGACTTGAGCGGCTGATCCATCAAGCCCGCGGCGGAGACTCCGTCGCGGGCTTTCTCGTTGGCAGGGGATCAACACTCCCGGAGCAGAACGCCGTGAAGGGACCCGCGCCGCCCGCTCCCGAACCGAAGCGGGCCCGCGCCCTCAGCGACGCCGCCGGCGGACGAGTCCACCTGCAGCCAGCAGGCCCATCGCGCCCGGTGCCGGCGTGAGCGTGAAGCCGGTCATGTCGAAGGTGCCGGTGATGTTCTGCCCGGCGAGCGAGGCGGGTACCTGGAAGCCGAGCTGGATGTTCCCGATGTTCGAGAAGATCGCCGAGTAGGTGCCGCCGCCGAGCGAGATGATGTCGCTGCTGCCCTGCGCCACATTGAAGCTGACGAAGGTCCAGGTGTTCGACGCGACGAGCGTGCTCGAGACGACCGACGCGCCCGGCGTGTTGATCGGCGTGGCGAAGCGGCCGGTGAGCGCGATCGACTCCGACAGGTCATGGCGGAACCAGAAGCCGACCGTCGTCACGCCTTCGTTGATCCAGTTGCCCACGTAGCCGCCGTTGCTCGAGCCGTAGCTCGCTGCGGCGCGCATCACCGTGGGGGGGAACCCGCCGACGGTCGTCGACGCCAGGTTGAACTGACCGCTCACGTAGGCGGCACCCGACGGCCCGCCGCTGCCCGACCAGCCCAGCGTGCTCGTGCCGTTGAAGTTGCGCCAGTTGGCGGCGCCCCCGGCGAAGGATTCGGTGAAGCCGTTGATGGCGGCGAATGACGGACTGCACAGCACGAGGGCAGTGCACGGGATGGCGGCGTGGCGGAACATCTTGGGGCCTTTCGTGGAGGAGGGGTACGAACCCAACTGTAGGCCAGGAATCGTCGCGGACAAGTGCCCGACGCCGGGAGAAGCGCTGGCGGCGGATGCCACCTGCCATCGTGACGGGCCTCCGGGTTCCCGGTCATCGTGAGCCCGTACAGTTTCAACTATGACCATGTCCTCCGACCTCGCTGATCCGCGCGATCAAGACCGCAGCCCCCGGGCCAGCCGAGCACTGGCCCTGGGCCTGCTCCCGGTCGCCTTCGTGACGGCGTGCTCGATGCAGGCCCCCGTCGCGCGCGACGCCGCGGGCCGTCCGCTCCCGCCGGTCGCGATGGAACACGTGACCATGGTCGAGAGCCCGCACGGGCGCCGCACCGACGAGTACTACTGGCTGCGCGACGATCATCCCGAGCGCAAGCGTGACGAGGTCATGCAGCACCTGCGCGCCGAGCAGGCCTACACCGAGGCGATGCTCGAGCGCCTCGCACCGCTGCAGGAGCGTCTGGTCGCCGAGTCGCGGGCGCGCATCGCCGAGGACGACACCACGCCGCGCCAGCTCGACCACGGATGGTGGACCTGGTCGAGCTTCGCGCAAGGCGACCAGCACCAGCGCTGGATGCGCGAGTCCGCTGCGGCCGGTTCGTCGCCGATGGTGGTGCTCGATGGCAACGCGCTCGCTTCGGGGCACGGGTACTTCCGCGTCGGTGACGTCGAGGTGAGCCACGACGGCACGATGGTGGCCTGGACCGAGGACACCGTGGGCCGCCGGGGGCACGAGCTTCGCATCCGCGACCTGCGCAACGGCAAGGACCTCGCCGACCGCATCCCGGGCACGCTCGAGTCGATCGTCTGGTCGACCGACGGTTCGACGATCTTCTACATCCGGCAGGATCCGCAGCTCCTGCAGAGCGGCCCGGTCTGCAAGCACGTGCTCGGCACGCCGCCGTCCGCCGATGCGATCGTCTACCAGGAAGCCGACCAGACGCTCTTCACCACGATCGATGCATCCAGGTGCCGCACGCAGCTGCGCATCCAGGTCGAGGGCTACGACACCAACGAGCTGCTCACCGTGCCGCTCGCGGCGCCGGCCTCGGCGCCGCGCGTGGCTTTGGCGCGCGCGCAGGGTGTCCGCAACTATGCCGACCTGCTGAACGGCACCTGGCTGATCCGCACGAACCGGGATGCCGTCAACTTCCGCATCATGCTCGCCGCCGATGTGGACCTCGGCGATCCATCGCGCTGGCGCGAGCTCGTGCCGCACCGCAACGAGGCGTCCATTGACGACGCGGCACTCTTCGATGCCGGGGTCGCGGTGGCCGAGCGCGTCGATGCCAACGCCCGCGTGCGCATCGTGCCGTGGTCGGGCGGCGAGGGCCGGCTCGTGCCGACCGACGAAGCGGCCTGCACGATGACACTGGGCGACAATCCGGATCCCGCCAACGGCTGGGTGCGCGTCGAGTACGGCTCGTTGATCACGCCGCAGCGGACGATCGACGTCGACCTTGCCTCGGGTGCGCAGCAGGTCCGCAAGGAGCGCCCGGTGCTCGGCTACGACCGCAGCCGGTACGACAGCGCGCGCCTCTGGGCGCCGAGCCGTGACGGCAAGCGGATCCCGGTCTCGATCGCCTGGCGGCGCGATGCATGGGCCCACGACGGCGCTCACCCTGCGCTGCTCGAGGCCTACGGCGCGTACGGCTCTGCCAGCGATGCGCGCTTCGACCTTCCGGGCGTGTCGCTCATGGACCGCGGCTTCGCGCTCGTCACGGTGCACGTGCGGGGCGGCTCCGACCTGGGGCAGGCTTGGTACGAGGACGGGCGGCTGCTGCGCAAGCGCAACACCTTCAACGACTTCATCGATGCGACCGACTGGCTCGTGCGCGAGCGGTGGGTCGACGCGAAGCGGGCGTTCGCCAGCGGGGGATCGGCCGGCGGCCTCCTCATGGGTGCGATCGCGAACATGGCGGGGGATCGCTATCGCGGCATCGTGCTCGGCGTGCCCTTCGTCGATGCACTCACGACCATGCTCGATCCGTCCATCCCACTGACCACCAACGAGTGGACGCAGTGGGGCAACCCGATCGAGTCGAAGGAGGCCTACGAGTACATCCTGTCGTACTCGCCGTACGACAACCTCCAGGCCAAGGCGTACCCCGCCATGTTCGTCACGACGGGACTCTGGGACTCCCAGGTCGGCTACTTCGAGCCCGCCAAGTTCGTGGCCAGGCTGCGGCGCCTGAAGACCGATGCACAGCCCTTGCTGATGGACATCGACCTCAGCTCGGGGCACGGCGGCAAGAGCGGCCGGTTCGACCGGCTCAACCGTGTCGCGCGCGAGCAGGCGTTCGTGCTCGACCTGGCCGGCATCGACCGCTGACGGTGCGTTGCCGATCCCGGGCAGCGCGGGGGAACGTACGTGGCTACTCTTGATTCCCCCAGGAGAAGACACATGACCACCATGGCTGCACCGTCGAAGTGCCCGTTCGCGGGCGGATTCGTCAAGAACACCGCAGAAGGTCCAACCAACGGAGACTGGTGGCCGAACCAGCTTGACCTGTCGGTGCTCGCGCGCAACTCGTCCAAGTCCAACCCGCTGGGCGCGGGTTTCGACTACGCCAAGGCGTTCAAGCAACTCGACCTGCACGCGGTGGTGGCCGACCTCAAGGTGCTCATGACCGATTCGCAGCCTTGGTGGCCCGCCGACTACGGGCACTACGGCCCGTTCTTCATCCGCATGGCCTGGCACAGCGCGGGCACTTACCGCATCGCCGATGGGCGCGGTGGCGGCGGTGACGGCCTGCAGCGGTTCGCGCCGCTCGGCAGCTGGCCCGACAACGTCAACCTCGACAAGGCGCGCCGCCTGCTCTGGCCGATCAAGCAGAAGTACGGGCAGAAGCTCTCGTGGGCCGACCTCATGATCCTCGCCGGCAACGTGGCGCTCGATTCCATGGGCTTCACGACCTTCGGCTTCGGCGGTGGCCGCGCGGACGTGTGGGAACCCGACACGACCTACTGGGGCGCCGAGCGCACCTGGCTCGGCGATGAGCGGTACATGGGTGACCGCGTTCTCGAGAACCCGCTGGCTGCGGTGCAGATGGGGCTCATCTACGTGAATCCCGAAGGCCCCAACGGCAAGCCCGATCCGCTCGCGTCGGCGCGCGACATCCGCGAGACCTTCGCCCGCATGGCGATGAACGACGAGGAGACCGTGGCCTTGATCGCCGGCGGCCACACCTTCGGCAAGAGCCATGGTGCCGCGGATCCGAGCAAGTACCTCGGACCCGATCCGGAGGCCGCGCCGCTGCAGCAGATGGGCCTGGGCTGGAAGAGCTCGTTCGGTTCCGGCCACGGCCGCGACACGATCTCGAGCGGCCTCGAGGGGGCCTGGACGCCGAACCCGACGACCTGGGACAACGGCTACTTCGACACGCTCTTCGGCAACGAGTGGGAGCTGACCAAGAGCCCCGCCGGTGCCTGGCAGTGGGTGCCCAAGGGAACGCTCGCCAACGGCCCGCAGGTCACCGCGCCCGATGTCGAGGATCCGTCGAAGCGGGTCACGGTCATGATGCTCACGACCGACCTGGCCCTGCGCACGGATCCCGCCTACGAGAAGATCTCGCGCCGCTTCCACAAGGATCCGCAGGCCTTCGCCGATGCGTTTGCACGCGCATGGTTCAAGCTCACGCACCGCGACATGGGGCCGCGCTCGCGCTACCTCGGTGCGCTCGTGCCCGCCGAAGTGCTGATCTGGCAGGATCCGGTGCCGGCCGTGTCGCACCCACTGGTCGGGGCGTCGGACATCGCTGCGCTCAAGGCCAAGGTGCTTGCCTCGGGCCTGTCGGTGGCGCAGCTCGTGACCACGGCGTGGGCCTCGGCCAGCACGTTCCGCGGCACGGACAAGCGCGGCGGCGCGAACGGCGCCCGCCTGCGCCTGGCGCCGCAGAAGGACTGGTCCGTGAACAATCCCGCGGCCCTCGCCATCGTGCTCAAGGCCCTCGAGTCGATCCGCACCGAGTTCAACAAGGCTGGTGCGGTGCAGATCTCGATGGCGGACCTGATCGTGCTGGCGGGCTGCGCGGGTGTCGAGCAGGCAGCGAAGGATGCCGGCGTGGCGATCACCGTGCCGTTCACGCCCGGCCGCACCGACGCGACCGCCGAGCAGACCGACGCCGACTCCTTCAAGGTGCTGCAACCGGCGGCCGACGGCTTCCGCAACTACCTCGCGCACAGCCTCTCGCGTCGTGCCGAGCACCTGCTCGTCGACAAGGCCGACCTGCTCACGCTGACCGCTCCGGAAATGACGGTGCTCGTGGGTGGCATGCGCTCGATGGGCGCCAACTGGGATGGATCGTCGCTGGGTGTGCTCACGAAGACGCCCGGCCGGCTCACCAACGACTGGTTCGTGAACCTGCTCGACGCGGGCATCGAGTGGTCGCCCTCCTCGACCGACGAGGAGACCTTCGCCGGCCGCTGCCGCCGCACCGGCCAGGCAGCCTGGACGGCCAGCCGCGTCGACCTGGCGTTCGGCTCGAACTCGCAGTTGCGCGCGCTCAGCGAGGTCTACGCCAGCGCCGATGCGAAGGAGAAGTTCGTGCACGACTTCGTTGCGGCGTGGACGAAGGTCATGAACCTGGATCGCTTCGACCTGGCCTGACGTCGGTGGGAGCTTCGACGGTTGGACAGCCCGCGCCTGCTCGAAATCGCGCGCCCAGGATCACGACCGCGTTCGGAACCTGAACGAGTCTGGCGGGCTCGAACCATGATCGCGAAGGCGATGGGTACGAGAGGAGCACGACTATGTTCATGCGGATGATCTACGACGACAAGCTGGCCGAAGCCGCCTACCTCCTCGGGTGCCAGCGCACGGGTGAGGCGATCGTGATCGATCCCCAGCGCGACGTCGATCGCTATGAGCGGGTGGCTGCCGCGAACGGTCTTCGCATCGTTGCCGTCGCCGAGACGCACATCCACGCCGACTTCCTGTCGGGTGCGCGCGAGCTTGGTGAGCAGGGGGCCCGGCTCTACCTCTCCGATGAGGGCGACGCCGATTGGAAGTACCAGTGGCTCGACCAGCGCTCGGACGGCGGCTCCTACGACCATCGCCTGCTCAAGGATGGTGACACCTTCACGGTCGGCAACATCGAGTTCAAGGCGGTGCATACGCCCGGCCACACGCCCGAGCACCTCTGCTTCATGGTGACCGATCGCGGCGGCGGCGCCGACAAGCCCATGGGCGTGGCGACGGGCGACTTCGTCTTCGTCGGCGATCTCGGTCGTCCCGATCTGCTCGAGTCTGCCGCGGGCATCAAGGGCGTCGCCGATGCATCGGCACATCGCCTGCACGCCAGCGTGAGAACGTTCATGCAGTGGCCCGACTACCTGCAGGTGTGGCCGGCGCATGGTGCGGGCAGCGCCTGCGGCAAGGCACTCGGTGCCGTGCCCTCGACCACCGTGGGCTACGAGAAGATGTTCAATCCCTCGGTGCTCGCAGCGAAGACCGAGCAGGGCTTCGTCGACTTCATCCTCGATGCGCAGCCGGAGCCGCCGCTCTACTTCGCCCGCATGAAGCGCGACAACAAGATTGGCCCGCGCGTGCTTGGCATCGCTGGCAGGGGCGGCATCCCCAAGCCTGCGCGCATCGGGGCCGATGGGCTCAAGGCCATCGATGGCTCCAAGGTGGCGATCATCGATGGCCTTG
>Ga0209617_10000063_pt1 | contig 36560 bp, 34 predicted proteins | sample LakEriepJuly2011_2_FD_187459 | JGI IMG/M metagenome (GOLD analysis project Ga0209617, IMG submission 187459) | Freshwater microbial communities from dead zone in Lake Erie, Canada - CCB epilimnion July 2011 (SPAdes) (version 2) | ecosystem: Environmental > Aquatic > Freshwater > Lentic >...
CCATCGGTGGCAGCACTTTGCCGCTGATGATCGGCCAGGGCGCCGGTGGCAACAGCTACTCGGTGCCCATCCAGACCCTGCTGTTCTTCACCGCCCTCGGCTTCCTGCCAGCCGTGCTGCTGATGATGACGGGCTTCACCCGCATCGCCATCGTGCTCAGCCTGATGCGCCAAGCCATCGGCACACCGGCCGCACCGCCCAACCAGGTCGTCATTGGCCTGTCGCTCTTCCTCACGCTGTTCGTGATGGGCCCGACGCTCGACAAGGTCTACAAGGACGCCTACGAGCCCTTCTCGGCCAACCAGATCACCTTCACCCAGGCGCTGGAGCGCGGTCAGGCCCCGATGCGCAGCTTCATGCTCAAGCAGACCCGCCAGTCCGACCTGGGCCTGTTCACCAAGCTGGCCAAGTTGCAAGGCGAGGTCAAGCCCGAGACCGTGCCCTTCCGCGTGCTGGTGCCCGCCTTCGTGACCAGCGAGCTGAAGTCGGCCTTCCAGATCGGCTTCCTGATCTTCATCCCCTTCCTGGTCATCGACATGATCGTGGCCAGCGTGCTGATGAGCCTGGGCATGATGATGCTGTCGCCCGTGATGGTGGCCTTGCCCTTCAAGCTGATGCTGTTCGTGCTGGCCGATGGCTGGAACCTGCTGCTCGGCTCGCTGGCCGCCAGCTTCGTGCAGTGAACTTGCCAAGGACGCCCCCATGGATCCCCAACAAGTCCTGACCATTGGCCGCGACGGTCTGCTGACCTTGCTGATCGTGTGCGGCCCCCTGGTGCTGGTGGTGCTGGTGGTGGGCCTGGTGGTCAGCATCTTCCAGGCGGCCACGCAGATCAGCGAACAGACCTTGTCGTTCGTGCCCAAGCTGCTGGCGGCGTTTGCCACCCTGGCCGTGGCCGGCCCCTGGATGATCAACACCCTGGTGGAGTACATCCAGCAGGTGCTGCAGTCCATTCCCAACGTGGTGGGCTGAGCCCGGCCATGGTCAGCTTCTCCGAAGCCGACGTGCTGGCCTGGATCACGGCCTGGCTGTGGCCATTCGTGCGCGTGCTGGGCTTGTTCACCTCGGCGCCTGTGCTGTCGATGAAGGTCGTGCCGCGCCGCGTGCGCATCAGCCTGGCCTTGCTGGTGGTGATCTGTGCCCAGCCCAGCCTGCCGCCCATGCCCGACGTGCCGCTGAGTTCCGGCATGGCGCTGATGGTGCTGGCCCAGCAGGTGCTGATCGGCCTGACCCTGGGCTTTGCCGCCCGCGTGGTGTTCGCCGCCATCGAGTTCGCCGGTGAAATCATCGGCCTGCAGATGGGCCTGAACTTCGCTGCCTTTTTCGACCCCCTGCAAGGCGGCCAGGCCACGGCCGTGAGCCGCTTCTACGGCACCATGGCCGCCTGGCTCTTCATCGTCATGAACGGCCACCTGCTGCTGACGGCGGCGGTGGTGGGCAGCTTCCAGACCTTCCCGGTGTCGGCCGAACCGCTGGCCTTCCTGAGCGTGGTCAAGCCGCAGGTCTGGGGCGCCGAGATCTTCAAGCTGGGCCTGTGGGTGTCACTGCCCGTGGTGGCCATGCTGGCCCTCACGCAGGTGGTGATGGGCCTGGTGGCCCGCGTGGCGCCGCAGATGAACATCTTCTCCATCGGCTTCCCATTCACCCTGGGCGTGGGCCTCACGGGCCTGTGGCTGACCCTGCCGACCATGCAGGTGCCCTTCACGATGGCGATCGAGCGGATGTTGGGGATGTTTGGCGGGTGATGGAGGTGGCTTGGCAGCTTGCCTGCTTGGCCGAACGACCAAGCCGTGTCCGTCCTGGGTCGGCTGCATGGCAATGTCTGAGCGGCACCTTCAAACGCATGCACTGCCTGCCTGCAAGTGCCATCATTCGCTTGTCCCAGACACTGGCTTCTCACCATGGACAAATTTTTGCTGCAGCAGCAGGTGCTGGAACAGCTGGCCGAAGACCTGCGGCAAGCCGAGCAGGCGGCGCGGGTGGCCCATGAAACGGCGACGCACGAAGAAAACATCGCAGAGAACAAATACGACACCTTGGGTCTAGAGGCCGCCTACCTGGCCACAGGCCAGGCCCGTCGCGCCGAAGCCATCCGCCAGGCGATGGCCACTTGGCGCCAATTTCGTCCGCGTCCCTGCGACGCCAGCCAAGGCATACAGCTTGGCGCGCTGGTTTGCCTGGTAGATGCCGACGACCACCAGCAACAGGTCTTTCTCGGGCCGGACGGGGGCAGCATGAGGCTGGTCTGCGGCGCACAGATCGTGCAGGTCATCAGCTGCGACTCCCCTCTGGGCAGGGCCATGCTGGGCAAATGCGAGGGTGACGAGGTGACGATGCAGGTCGCAGCCTCCCTGCGGCAGTTTGAAGTGCTGCGGGTGCATTGAGCCGCAGGGCAGCGATCGGCCTGGGTCAGGACGAAAAAAAACCGACTCAGGAGAGCCGGCTTTTTCAGGAAGCGACCGAGTTCAGTAGCGACCACCACCGTAGCCGCCCGTGCCATATCCAACGTCCGAGCGTTTGGCGCCACCGTATCCGGCCGCGCTGTAGCCGCCCGCGCCGCTGCTGTCTTCGCGGGGACGGGCCAAGCTCACGACGATCGAACGACCATCGACGGACATGCCGTGCAACGCGGTGATGGCGGCTTGCGCCACTTGGGCCGAGGCCATTTCCACAAACCCGAAACCCTTGGAATTGCCGGTTTCCCTGTCCATCATGACTTTGGCGGAGGTCACGCCGCCAAACTCGGCGAAATTGCTTTTCAGGCTGGAATCGGTCACGGAATAAGGCAGGTTGCCGACGTAAATTTTGCTGCTCATGGAAGAGCCTTTCTGAAATGAGTTTGCACCTTCAAGGCGCGAGTGTGCGAATGGGGATTCGCAAGGGCTTCAAAGCCTGTTTGTGATCGGGTGGGAGCCGATCAGAAAACTGCTGCGGGTTGCGGCGAGAGTGTTTGCAGCCAGCCTTGCGTGACAGCAAAGAGGCGGGCGGCTTCACGCGAAGCAAACGTCTTGTCGAAACTGAACACACGGGCTGGATTGCCGTTGCTCAGAGGGGGGTGGACCGAGAAGGAGGCGCGGAAGCGGCCGCAGTCGGTCGGGTGTGTCGCGGGCGAAACGACGTACTGGCCCATGGCAATGGCGGTATTTGAAATCTGGTGCAATCGGGATCACAGGCTGGTGTCAGCCTGCATGAGCATCGTGTGGCTCGGTTGGTTGCAGCTCGGCAAACCAAAAGGGCGACAAAGGTCGCAAAATGCGGGCAGCATGGGCAGATTGCCATTCAGTTAAATGGCATTGCTTTGGCTGCGCGATGAGTTTGTACCATGAAAACCAAGAATTGGCCAGCGCATGATTTGCGCTGCGCCGATCATTTGGAGCCCAGCACCGGAATATCTGAAAATCTCCATGCCTGTTGGCGGCCAGCGGCAGCTTGCAGGCGCAGGGACCAACACCGCAGCAAATCAGGCCCTCCCGCCGTCACACCCTGCGCAACACATGCATCTCGTGGTTGATGCTGAACACGCTCAAGCCGTGGCGCGCGGCCAGGGCGCGCAGGCTGGCCGCGGTGCACAGGCTGATGTGGCCGTTGCGCGGCGCGATGTACCAGTTGCTCAGCGCCATGTCGGCGTCCAGCAGCTCGGTGCTCAGCAGCACGGTGCCTTGCGGGCTGAGGTGGCCGAGCAGGGTGGTGAACCAGCTGTCGAGGTCGCCGTGGGGCACGTGCTCGATGACCTCGAAGCAGGTGATGAGGTCGTAGCTGTCCAGCAGCTCGGGCGTGTCTTCGCCGTGGAAGGGGTCCACGGTGTGGCAGCGGTGGCCCATGGCCTGCAGGCGGCGCGCGAAGGTGCCGTCGCCGCCGCCGAAGTCCAGCACCACGGTGGTTTCCAGGGCGCGGTTCCACAGGGCCGCCACCATCTGGCTGTTGCGCGTGGGCCGGACGTCGGCGAACACCGGGTCGGCGCGCACGTAGTCGGCGTTGTAGATGTGGGTCTGGAAGTCCTGCGCTGACCAGCCGTCCAGCGCCGCGGTGAAGGTGAACTGGCAGCTGCCGCAGCGGTGGTAGCGCACGGGCGCGTCGGCCGCGGGGAACTGCGCCGCACCTGCGAAGTGGTCGTTGCAGCTGTAGGCAAAGTCCTTGTCGCCCAAAGGCTGCGGGGAGGCCGCGCCACAGGCGCTGCAATGCGACGGGGCCTGGTGGCTCAGATGGGGCAGGGCGGGCAGGGCGGTGGCGGCGGTCATGGGTGTCCAGGGGGCAGGGCTGCACAGTGTAGTGAGACTCCCGCTAAGCTGCATCCCATGCCAAACACACTGACTTTCACGCTGAAACTTCGGGCGTCGGCGCTCGCGCTGTGGGGCTCTCTCGCGCAGACCGCGTATGCGCAGCAGCCTGTGCAGCCGACGGCGCCCGTGACGCCCATGACGTCCGTCGCGCCCATCCCCACGCTCGACGTGCCCCGCTACATGGGCACCTGGTTCGAGATCGCCAAGTTCCCCAACCGCTTCCAGCGCAAGTGCGTGCGCAACACCTCGGCCGAGTACGCCTTGCAGGGCGACGGCAGCGTGCGGGTGGCCAACCGCTGTCGCACGGCGCAAGGCGACACCATCGAAGCGATCGGCCAAGCCCGGCAGTTGGGCGCCGCCACATCGCCCAAGCTGGAAGTGCGCTTCGCGCCCGCGTGGCTGTCTTTCCTGCCCATGGTCTGGGGCGACTACTGGGTCATCGACCTGGACGCGCGCTACCAGCTGGTTGCCGTGAGCGAACCCCGCCGGGAATACCTGTGGGTGCTGTCACGCACGCCCCAGGTGGACGCCCAGACCTACCAGGCCCTGCTGGGCCGCCTCACGCAGCAAGGCTTCGACATCGGCCGGCTGGAGCGCACGCGACAGGACTGAGCTTCGGCGCGCTCAGGTCAGGGCGTCAGCATCGCCCTGCACGGGCAATCATGCTCAGTTGACGCCAATTGACGCCCTGCCTCGTGATTTCCGAGCCTGATTCGATGAAATGGCTCAACTTCGATGCCTCGGCGAACGATAAGCAAAGCATGGCACCCGTGTCGCTTGCATGTGGTGTTGCCCATCCAAAAAGGTATTGCAATGGATATCAAGAGCATGACCGTGAGGGCCAAGTTGACCTTGGCCTTCATGGCGCAAGCGGTGCTGATCACTTTGGTGGCTGGTCTGGCCATCACGTTGTTGAGTGAGGGAAACGCGCGATTCGCCAATTTCGTCCATGGCGTCAATGCACGCCTGCTGCTGTCTTACGAGGTTCGCACCGCCGTCGAGCGCAGAGCCATCGCGGCGCGTGACCTGGTCAACGCCACGACGCCGCAGGACCGTGACACGATCAAGGCCGAGGTCACGAAGGCCCACGAAGAGGTGGGTGCCGGGATGAAGAAACTCACGAACATGGCGGCTGAGGCGGACGTTTCGCCCGAGGCCCGGCGCCTGATCGAGAAGCTGGCCGAGATCGAGGGCAAGTACGCGCCTGTGGCGCTGGGCATTGTCGAGTTGGCCTCGCAGGGACAACGGGACGAAGCGGTGGCCAAAATGAACGCCGACTGCAGGCCCCTGCTGGCGGCCCTGACGCTGGCCGCACAGGAATACCGGGACTTCACCTCCAAGCGCTCCGAAGACTTGGTGACGCAAGCCGCTGCCGACCACGTGGCGCATCGCAACATGCTGCTGGGAGGCTGCCTGCTGGCCATCGTCGTGGCGATCACTTCGGGGAGCCTGATCAGGCGCAGCCTGACCCGCGCGCTGGGCGCTGAGCCCGCCCAGTTGGGCGAAGTGAGCCGGCGTGTGGCGGAGGGCGACCTGTCCCCCGTGACGGGAGCTTCGTCGGCGCCTGCCAACAGCGTCTTGGCATCGTTGGGCGAGATGCAACAGAGCCTGGCCCGCATCGTTGGCCAGGTGCGCAGCAGCAGCGACAGCATCGCCACCGGCACGACCCAAATCGCCAGCGGCAACGCCGACCTCAGTCAGCGCACCGAGGAGCAGGCGGGCAACCTGCAGCAGACGGCGGCGTCGATGGAGCAACTCTCCGGCACGGTGCGCAACAGCGCCGATGTGGCCCGCGAGGCCAATCAGCTGGCCTCGAAAGCCGCCAGTGCAGCCCGCCTCGGCGGCGACAAGGTGGGCCAGGTCGTCGGCACCATGCAAGACATCTCTGCGGCTTCCAGGAAGATAGGCGACATCATCGGCGTCATCGATGGCATCGCCTTCCAGACGAACATCCTGGCGCTGAACGCGGCCGTCGAGGCGGCGCGTGCCGGCGAGCAGGGCCGCGGCTTCGCGGTCGTGGCTGGCGAGGTGCGCACCCTGGCGCACCGCAGCGCGGAAGCGGCCAAGGAAATCAAGAGCCTGATCGGCGCCAGCGTCGAACGCGTCGAGGCCGGCACCAGACAAGTCGATGAGGCCGGCGCATCGATGCAGGAAATCGTGAGCCAGGCCCAGCGCGTGAGCGACATGATCAGCGAGCTGACGCTGGCGGCTTCCGAGCAGTCACAGGGCATCTCCCAGGTGGGCGACGCGGTTCAGCAACTCGACCAGGTGACGCAGCAAAACGCCGCCCTCGTCGAAGAAACGGCCGCCGCTGCCGACAGCCTTCGCCACCAGGCAGAGCGACTGACCCAGGTCATGGGCCACTTCAAGCTCGACGGCGCGCGAGGGGCCGTTCTGGCGGGCGGCCGCTGAGCCTGCGCAGGCCCGGCCTGCATGTCAGGCGCCCGCTTTGACCCGGTACAGAGCGCACAGCTTGTGGCCGTCAGGGTCCCGCACGTAGGCCAGGTGCATGGCACCCAGGCTGCCTTGGCGCAGGCCGGGGGGCTCCTCGATCGAGGTGCCGCCATGCGCCACAGCCACGTCGTGGAAAGCCTGCACCTGCTCCGGCGAGTCGCACTTGAAACCGATGGTGGCGCCGTTGGCGACCGTGGCTGCCGCGCCGTTGATGGGCTCCACCACGCCGAAGGTGTTGCCGTCGTGGCGGTAGAAAAGCCGGGTGTGGCCGGTGTCATTCACGTTGCGCACCGGCGCCGGCGCGCCGAGGACGCCCAAGACGGCGTCATAAAAAAGCTTGGACCGTTCGATGTCGTTGCTGCCGACCATGATGTGGTTGAACATCTTTGCTCCTGTGGCGGTTGAGGGTGAGGCCGCCGCAGCATAGCAAGGCAGACGATGCGCTGCTGGGCGCTCGGGATTGCGCCCCTGTTCGACTTCCTTGTGGCCTGATCGCCCAGTCAGGCGCGTGGTGGAAGCAAAACATAACCCGCGTCGATGGGGGCGACCACGGAAATGAACCGCAGTGGTTCGAGGCTCGTGCATTTGACGCCGTGCACTTGGCCTTGTTTTGCCACGACGACATCGCCAGGCATGACCTGGACCGTGTTGCCGTGTTCGTCGACTTGATATGCGCCGTGACCCGAGAGAATGGTCCAGGTGTCTTGGCCTTCCGGATGCGTGTGAGGCGCAATGGTTTGGCCCGGCTCAACATGCCAGGCGACGATGACCGCATGTTCCGATTCTTGGACAACGGAACGAATCGGTTCTCCGTCGCTGGCTTGCATGTGGTCACTTGACTTGAAGACGCGCTGATTGCCCATGGTTGACTCCGAGAGTTACCGTGCCAAGCACGCAAGAACCACGCCGTGCAACAGCGAAGCGCAGGGCAAGTCACACCGAAGGGTTCATTGCCACAGCCTGGGGTTTGAACTCCTGGACATAGCGTTTGGTCTTTTGTGGTTCAGGGGTGCCCATGGCACATGTTCTCCGTCAGGTTGGAGTGTCCACAAAAGTCAGGCAAGGCTCCCGTCCGAGTTGAACCGACAGTCAGCTTGCACGGAGACAACGTAGCGTGAGTGACCTTGGCCTGAAAACCTGAGCAGATGTTTGGCGTTCATGAGAGGCCGACCCTTTGTTATTGCGGGCTGGTGAACTGAGTGCCATCGACGTGAGACACGAGCCCAGTTTGATGCATGCACTATCCACGCAAGAGGCTGAACGCGATCAGCCCAACAATCATGACCAGCAGAGCATAGGGAATCGCCTTCGCTGCCATCGAGGCTGCGGCCTTGGAATCGCCCTTGTTTGCAAGCGGGATTGAGCGAGCGGTAAAAGCCAGAACCCAAAGCGTGCCAATGGCAAGTACCCACAGCATTTCACTCTTGCTCCCATCCCCATGTATGGCGAGCAGAGACATGGCGCCGACGATGCACAAGTTTATTGCGGTGACTAGAACAACTGCGAAGATGGCCATTTTGGGCTCAAAAAGGCTAACGCCGGCGTTAAAAGGCGGCTGCCAGCGGAGCTGGTAGACGTCCTGTTGAACAACATGTTATGCCGCGCGTCCGGGCGGCATTGCTGCGCGACTTCAGCTTGCCTTACGCACGCGCCGCAGATTGGAGTGCTCGCATAGATGCTTCTGGTAGCTTTGTTTGGCTAAATGCAATCGCGTCTAGAAGTTGCTTTGCAAGCATCGTCGAAATTCTGCGAGGTAGATACTTCTGGCACTTGAAGAACCAATCGGCACCGGTTGATGGCGCAACGCCCCCTGATGCTTCAACAAGCCAGCGACAAATTATTGGCAGAATTGACTTCCGTTGCCCTGTACGTTGCTCTGCTGTCTTCTCGAATAGCTTCTGAAGAATCTTCGAGGCATCAATGTATGACTTCTTCTTCATCAAAATTCGAGCTCGCAATAAATCTATTACCGGAGACTTTTGATTCGCAAGAGGTGAGCTATCAAGAAGGTTTTTTGCAGAATCAATTTCATTTAGTGCTAAATAGTATTCGCACTTGGCTTGGGTCCAGTAGATTCGATCTGGCGAGGTGTCAAAGGCTTGCAGTTTGTCAAGCAGCGATTCGATCTGCTCCGTACGCTTGGCGACTGTGCCTGGGTCTCCTATGAGTTCAACTCGTACCGCAAGCTCCAGCACGTAATGGTTGGAAGATGCGCGCGCAAGGGCAGTACTGATGAAGCCACGAGCAGCGGGGATCTCACCAATGTGAATGTTTATGAATGCTAGTTCACGTAAAATATGAAGATCCTGCTCGCCCTTCGTCTTGTGTGCGGCATTCAACTCGATCAGTGCTGCATCGTAATTTCCCTCAAGGCGCTCGTTGAATCCTTTTAGGAAATGCATAATTCTTGTTGCTTTTTTGGAGCCGTCGAGATCATGGCTAAAATATGAGAGAACGGTTCGAAAATTTTCCTTCTCGCCTAATCGTGCTGCTGCAAGCGCCATGTATCTGAGGGTTTCAATAAGTCCGTCAGAAGACAAGGCGGCTCGCGACTCATATGCGCGCTCACACAATGCGTAGGTTTCCCTGTATTTCTCGCGCTCGTACATTGATCGCGCAACTTGCAGGCACTGCGACGGCAGAATTATGCTTTCAAAGACTGGGCCAATATTCTTACCTGAGCGAAGTGAGGCTAGGCAGTGCTCATTGAGCACCGCAATCGTTGTAACTTCATCAATTGCGAAGGATGCTGAGCGTCGGCCCTGCTGTTCGAGCAAGCGCTTCAGCCGGTCTTCTACTTGCCCAGAGCGGCCTAAGGCTCGGGCGCCGCGAACGAGATAATCTGGCATTCTGATGCACACTTCGTCTTCAATTAGGAAGCCATACGAGGTGCATTCTGCAATTGCTTCATTAATTGTCTCGCCGTCGCACACAGAAGCATCAATTGCATACTGAGTCAAGTCTGATCGGGTTATGTGGCCGGCATTGGCTACGAACGCCAGAACCGTGGCATGAGGCTGCTTTAACGAAAGTGCATCAAGGAGTTGACGAGACAAACCCTCCAAGTTTTTCAAGAGGTGAGGCTTGATCTTTGAAATGTTGCCAGCCCCTTCCTGAACCAGTAACTTCGCACCTAGTTCGAGTTGCCGAGGGCTACCAGCGCAAGCTGTGAAGACAACTTCCTTTAGCGGTTCGGCGAATGTTCCTTTAAGTTCCTTTATCCACCAGTTGAAGAGAATTAGGGAGTCCTTTCTATCAAGCTCAGAAACCTCTTGAACAACTATTTTGTCAATGGCGCCCGCGGGTAGGTGCGTGGGTCTTCGAAGGGCGGTGAAGGCAACCCTCGGATAGTCCTTGCCAGCTAGCGAGACCAACAGATCAATCAGCCAGTCGGGTATTCTGCCCTCTTCGGTTAGTAGTGAGTTATCGCCCTCAATAAGTATGCATTGGTTACCCTGGGTGCACTCCTCAACCTTTGCCTTGAGCGCTTCCAGCTTGGACTTGGGATCCAGTGCGACGAATGCGTCGAATATTTCCGCGAACTCTCCAGCCGTAGCGATTGTGGTTAGTCCAACCAAATCTCGATAGAGCTCACGCTCTCCGGTATATGCAGAGGTGCTAATATATAGTTTTCGAGCGGCGACTCCGCGAAATTGTCTTGCGTATAGTTCGTTTATGAGTGCCTTGCGACCGGATCCATCAGGGCCATGGACAAATATCGCCCCGGGCATCGATGGGGCTTCAACCACTATCTTGGTTTCCAGTCGCTGAAGTTCATTCGGACGGTAGAGCGGCGGCCGCGCGGATGCCCTGTGTTCTTTGTCGATCTCGCTTTGAATTCGACAGAGGATGTGCCTATAGGTAGGCGGTTCCCGCATCACGTAAGTTCGCAGCCAATCAGGAACATCTTGAACTTCTGCGCCGTCTAGAAGAAACACCATCGCTCTCCGGATGCCTGAGCGCATCCAGTTCTCAAACGCTCGCGATAGTTCACCTTGAACCCAAGGAGACCGAAGTGCGGTAGGTGACGCAAAGAGAACAAAGTGCGTACTCTCATTCAGTGCGGTTTGGATCTCTCGGGAAATAGATCCTGTGGGATCGAAGGTTGCCTCGTCGTAGTGACATAATGCTGCCCCTAGTTCTTCGTACACGCGTCTTACAATTGTCTTGTCCGCCGATGAATGTGAAAGGAAGATCTTCATTCTGCTGTCCCTGAGTATTTTCGCTGGGGTGAGTTGTACGGATGGTAGCGCGTCAATCTTCTTGACTGAGTGGAATAAGCTACCAAGGTGTGTTTCGGAAGCCTAACGCCCAGGTTAACCGGCGCCGGAGCGCGAAGCGCGTAGAGCACCAAAGCTGGCCATGAAAATGGCGAGGCCATGGCCAGCTTTGGCGTACGAGTTGAACCGACATTTAGGCTGTGGCGCGTAGTGGAAGGGCGTTTTAGCTGGCATGGCCGGTTCCCTGTATGTTGCACTTGGAGTTTGAGCCCACTCCGCTGGCTAGTTGTGAAGTCATGGACTGCCTTCCGAAGTTTTCATCTTTGCTTGAATGAGCGCGACCAACTTGCCAGCAGCGGCCACCATAGCTTCCGGATCTGATTTTATGAGGGCTTCAATGTCGGGCATACCCCGCATTGAGCCAATTTCGCGTTTTGCGAACGGAGGAGACATGGCTCTGCGCTGCATGAAGGCGTTCAATCTAAGTTCTGCCAGCAAAACAGTGCGTTCAGCCTTTCGATCAGAAATTTGGGCTGTAGGAAGTACGAACCTCCCGTCCTCAAAGTTCACATAGATAGATGCGTTCTTCCAATCATTGCGTACACTCGCTGTTTGCCCTGCGACTTGTAGAGCATTTTCTCCAACTGGATGCGCGCCTACTCCGACGAGAAAAATCGCGGATTCAGCATCTTCAAGCGCAAGCTTTGCCTTGTGATCTCGAAGGCGCTTCATGAGTTTTTTCCACTCGACAGGTCGCTCGGCCAAAATTCGTATTGCGGCTGCTTCTAGCATTACAACGCGTGATAACTCTTCTCGGCCAAGGTGCGAGAGCGTATAGGCTCTGGCCATCGCTTTCGCCTCGTAGAGAAGTCGAGATTCAGCGATTAAGGCTTTGGCATTTTGGAGCAAGGCATCAATGCCTTGATCAATCTGGACGAGGCTGAGGGACATGCGCTGAGGGCCTAACTGCAATCAGACCAACAGATCAGATCGCCGCATGTTGATCTAATCCACCTGCGCCAGAGTGCGCGCATGGCGGTAAGTTTTTGATTGGAAAGGGCTTTCCAAGCGTGGCTTGCAGCGCTCGGCTGTTTTGTGCCGCCCTGGAAACAGCCGTGCCCCCAGCATCACGTTCTACCGGCGTCTCATCGCCAGCCGCTGCCCAGGCATACCGCCCCGGCGTCCGCCTGTTCCGCTCCAGCACCCAAGCACACGCTCCCATGCCCCGCCCCCAAGTGTTTGTATTTGTATCGCCCGCACTATAACGAAGGCTGTTGACACCGCCAAGTTGCGCACAGGCGCCCTCCCGCCAGCCAGTGCACCCGGCGCGCAAGGCAGAAAGCTCCGCGCGCAAGCCTTTGAGCCTGGCGCGCAAGCCCTCGATGTCGGCGCGCAAGGTGTTTTGCTTTGCGCGCGAGCTGCTGCAACTCGGCACCCAAGGCTTTCAGCTCGGCGTTCAAGGTTCCATGGCTTGCGCGCGAAGCTCAGAGGGTGGCGTGCAAGCCAAATGTGTTTGCGCGCAAAGTGCATGAACTCGGCGTGCCGAGCAAAAAGCCTTGCGTGCCGAGCTCAAAGCCTGGCCCGCCGAGCCAAACGCTTTGCCGGCCGCCCCAATTGCCTCGTCCGCCGCAATCCTCCCTCGGACGCCGCGCCGCCGAAACTCGCGCGCAAGCGGCGCCGGGCCGCGCACCGCTCGTTGGCATCCATGCGCCGCCAGTTGTGAGCGGGCTGTCAGCCACAAAGCTTTGTGTGTCGCCCAGAGTGCTTCGAGCTTCGGCCCTTTTGGGCGGTGCGCCGCGTTCAAAGGCGCGAGCGCTCAAGCCGCCAAGTGCGGTTGTCCGAGCCCATCGGGCGGCACGCGAGGCAAAGCAGGCCATCGCTCGCTCAAACTGGCGTGCGCGCGAGGGTGCTGAACTCGGCAAGCCGCTCCAAACAGGCGGCGTGCCGCTCAGGCATGGCGGCGGGTCGCTCCAACGGGGCCGCGCACCACTCGGCATGCGCCTCGCGCCAGTCACATCGCCTGGCGCCCCTCCTGGTCTTGGCCGACGCTTGGCCAATGTGGGTCGCGTGCGCCTCTTTTCTGGCCACTGTGTGTCCTGGCGCACTGGTGTTTTCGGGGAATGGGGGCATGCTTTGGGCGCAACGGTCTTGCCAGGAGCCTCCCCATGCCCGTCCCGAAGAACAAGCAGCCTGATCAGGCCAAGATCGTGGCCTCGCTGGCCGCCGAGTGCCACGTGCCTGTGGGTGAGATGGCGCAGCTGTACGAGCACGAGCGCGCGCTCTTGGCCAAGTGGGCGCACACCACGGCCTTTCTGCACATTTTTGCCATCCGCAATGTGCTGGAGTTGCTGCGCCAGCGCGAGCTGGGCCTGCCCGCATGGCGTTGACACGCCGCCAGGCTGTGCAGGGCGCGGCCTGCGCGGCGCTGCTGCCCTCGCTGTCGGGGTGCGAGTCCCTGGCCGACGAGCAGGCCGCCGCGCGGGCCTTGCGCCGGCCGCTGGACCTGGGCCAGGCCGATCAGGCGGGCCTCATGCGCGAACTGGTGCGCTTTGCGACCTTGGCACCGTCGAGCCACAACACCCAGTGCTGGACCTTCCAGCTGCAGCGGCAGGCCATCGTCATCGCCCCGGACCTGTCCCGGCGCTGCCCGGTGGTCGATCCGGACGATCACCACCTCTGGGTCTCCCTGGGTTGCGCCACCGAGAACCTGGCCCACGCTGCGCTGGCCACAGGCTGGCACGCCGATGCCGGTTGGAGCCCCGAGGCGGTCCCAGGTGCCCCGGTTGGCCAGGGCGCCATCACCGTGAACCTGCAGCCCACCCGCGCGGTGTCGTCGCCGCTGTGCCAGGCCATCACCGAGCGCCAGTGCACCCGCGGTGACTACGACGGCACGGCCCTGTCCAGCGCGGAGCTCCGCGCCCTGGAGCGGGCGGGCACCGGCCAGGGGGTGCACGTCCTGCTGCTGACCGAGCGCGCGGCCATGGCGCGGGTGCTGGCGCACGTGGTCGAGGCCAACAGCGCGCAAATGGGCGACGCCGCCTTCATGGCCGAGCTGAAGGCCTGGATGCGTTTCGGTGCGGCCGAGGCCCAGCGCAGCGGCGATGGCCTGTTCGCCGCGGCGTCGGGCCACCCGGTGCTGCCGCGCTGGCTGGGGGTGCGCGCCATGGACTGGGTGGCCACGGCCGATGCGGAAAACGCCCGCTACGCGCGGCAGGTGCGCAGTTCGGCGGGCATCGCGGTGTTCGTGTCCGAGGTCGCCGACCGGGCGCACTGGGTCGAGGTGGGCCGCTGTTGCCAGCGTTTTGCCCTGCAAGCCACGGCGATGGGCCTGCGCCATGCCTTCCTGAACCAGCCGGTCGAGGTGCCCGGCTTGCGGCCGGCCTTCGCCACGGCGCTCGGCCTGGGTGGCCAGCGGCCCGACCTGGTGATGCGTTTTGGGCGCGGGCCGGCCTTGCCGCTGTCCATGCGGCGGCCCGTTCAGGCGGTGCTGCGGTGAAGGGCTGACTAGAATCGCGGCCATGGCCACCCCCGCACCCACCGCTTCCTCTTCCGCACCTTCGGCCGCTTACGGCGAAGGCTCCATCCGCGTCCTCAAGGGCCTGGAGCCCGTCAAGCAGCGTCCGGGCATGTACACCCGCACGGACAACCCGCTGCACATCGTCCAGGAAGTCATCGACAACGCCGCCGACGAGGCCCTGGCAGGCTTCGGCAAGCGCATTGGCCTCACCTTGCACGCCGATGGCTCCATCAGCGTGGAAGACGACGGGCGCGGCATCCCCTTCGGCTTGCACCCGGAAGAGGGCGTGAGCGTGGTGGAAATCGTCTTCACCCGCCTGCACGCCGGGGGCAAGTTCGACAAGGGCTCGGGCGGTGCCTACAGCTTCTCGGGCGGCCTGCACGGCGTGGGCGTGAGCGTGACCAACGCGCTGTCCACCCGCCTGCAGGTCACGGTGTGCCGCGACAAGCAGGTCGCCACCCTGGCCTTCAGTGGTGGCGATGTGATCGAGCCGGTGGCCGTGCGCCCGGCCGTGTCGGGTGACCGCAAGCAGGGCACCACGGTGCGCGTGTGGCCCGACGCCAAGTACTTCGAGAGCGCCGAGCTGCCCCGCGGCGAGCTGGTGCACATGCTGCGCAGCAAGGCCGTGCTGATGCCGGGCGTGACCATCACGCTGACGGTGGAAAAGGCCGGCAAAGAGCCCGAGGTGCTGAGCTGGCTCTACAAGGGCGGCCTGCGCGATTACCTCTCGCAGTCGCTCAACGCCGAGGCCGTCATCCCGCTGTTCGAAGGCGAGCAGTACGCCGGCAACTCGGAGAGCGAGAACTTCGCCGAAGGCGAGGGCGCCGCCTGGTGCGTGGCCTTCACCGAAGACGGCGCGCCCATGCGCGAAAGCTACGTCAACCTCATCCCCACGGTGGCGGGTGGCACGCACGAGGCCGGTTTGAAAGACGGCTTGTTCCAGGCGGTCAAGGGCTTCATCGAGATGCACGCCCTCACGCCCAAAGGCGTCAAGCTGATGCCGGACGACGTCTTCAGCCGCGCCAGCTTCGTGCTCAGCGCCAAGGTGCTGGACCCGCAGTTCCAGGGCCAGACCAAGGAGCGCCTGAACAGCCGCGACGCCGTGCGCCTGGTGGGCACGTTTGTGAAGCCCGCGCTGGAGCTGTGGCTCAACCAGCACGTGGACCACGGCAAGAAGCTGGCCGAGCTGGTCATCAAACAGGCCCAGGCCCGCCAGCGTGCCGGCCAGAAGGTCGAGAAGAAAAAGGGCTCCGGCGTGGCCGTGCTGCCCGGCAAGCTGACCGATTGCGAAAGCCGCGACCTCAGCCTCAACGAAGTCTTCCTGGTCGAGGGCGATTCGGCCGGTGGCAGCGCCAAGATGGGCCGCAACAAGGAGACGCAGGCCATCCTGCCCCTGCGCGGCAAGGTGCTGAACGCCTGGGAGGTCGAGCGCGACCTGCTGTTCAAGAACAACGAAATCCACGACATCTCGGTGGCCATCGGCGTGGACCCGCACGGCCCGAATGACTCGCCCGATTTGAGCGGGCTGCGCTACGGCAAGGTCTGCATCCTGTCGGACGCCGACGTGGACGGCTCGCACATCCAGGTGCTGCTGCTCACGCTCTTCTTCCGCCACTTCCCCAAGCTGATCGAGGCCGGGCACATCCACATCGCCCGCCCACCGCTGTACCGGGTGGACGCGCCAGCGCGCGGCAAGAAGCCTGCGGCCAAGTTGTATGCGCTGGACGAGGGCGAGCTCACCGCCATCCTCGACAAGCTGCGCAAGGAAGGCTGCCGCGAAGGCGCCTGGAGCATCAGCCGCTTCAAGGGCCTGGGCGAGATGAACGCCGAGCAGCTGTGGGACACCACGCTCAACCCCGACACCCGCCGCCTGCTGCCCGTGGCCTATGGCGAGCCGGGCTTCGCCCTGACCGAGACGTCCTTCAACAAGCTGATGGGCAAGGGCGAGGCCGCGTCGCGCCGCGAGCTGATGGAGCTGCACGGCGACGAGGTCGAGATCGACGTGTGACGACCCACCCGCCCCAGTGGCGCATGGGCCTGTCGGGCTCGGAGCTGGCGCGCATCACCCGGGAGGGCGATGACATCGTGCTGGTGTTCGCCGCGGCCCAGGTGCAGCCCGCTGCGCCTGCGCGCTTCGGTCAGGGCGACGACACGGCCTACCTGGCCGGTGTCGTGTGGCGCCTGCTGGGCGCCACAGCCTCGGGCGCCGAGCCCCTGCCCGAGGGGCCATGGGGCCGTTTGGCCGACAGCGAACTGCGGGTGGACGGCGAGGGGCGAGCCCGGGTGGCATTCGACGTGCCGGGCAGCGTGGCCGGGCGGCTCACGCTGAGCCTGTGCACGGCCTTGGGGGCGGTGTGCACGCTGCAGGCCCAGGGCCTGGCGGTGCAGCTGCCCGATGGCAGCGTTCCCCGGCCATCCCTGGCCTGCTGAAGGCTCAGGTCGGCTGCAGCGCGTACCAGACTTCGAAGTGGTTGTGCCGCACCTTGGTGCACATGGCGGGCGGCAGGGTGAGGGCCACCGGCGCGGGCTGGATGGCGCTCGCCACGGCGCTGCGCACGCGGGCCAGCACGGCCTCGTCCACGCGGTCGGCGCAGTAGCGCAGGTCGTTGCGGGCCGGCGTGCGCTGGCTGCTGACCACCTCGATGCCCGGCACGATCAGGCCCGCCTCGCGCAGGGCCTTCTGCGCCGCGGTGGCCACGGGGCGGTCGGTTTCACGGCCGATTTGCAGGTACACGCGGGCGGGCAGGGCGGTCTGGTCCAGGGCTTTGAGCAGCGGTGTGGGAGCTGCGGCCGCCGGGGCGGCGCTGACGCCTGCGGTGTCGGGGCGGCGGATGGCGTCGATGCGGGCGCTGTCCATGTAGGCCAGGATGGCGTTGGCGTTGCCTTGCTCGGTCGGCGTGGCGTTCGGGCTCTGGCCCTTGGCCACGGTGTTTTGCACCAGCAGCAGCACGGGCTTGGCGATGCGGTCGTTGACGGCCTTGTCCACCAGCAGGGCGTCGAGCAGGATGATGGCCATGTCGGCCTCGGTGCGGTTGTCCGAGGTCAGCATGGGCCCGAGCTTGAGCACGGTTTCCATGTCGGTGCGCGAGCGCTCGGCCGCCTGACGCTGAGCGATTTCCTCGCGGTTGAGGAAGTTGCGCAACTCGGTGTAGCCCGTGGCCGTGACGCCCGCCAGCACGGTCGTCAGCAGCCAGAAGCCCGTCTTGGATTCAAAGAACGTGGAGATGCGTGCCAGCAAGCCGGGCGCGGCCTTTTTGCCACCCAGGGCCGTCAGCTCACGGCGCACTTCGTCGCGGAACAGCTCTTCGTCTCGGATGGCCTGGCGTTGGCCGTCGGTCAAGGGCATGGTGGGCTTCCTGTGTGTGTCGGAGGCCAGCATCATGCCCAGCAGCGGGATGCTTGGGCATCCCTAGAGAGGCAGGCGACAGTGAGGGCGCGGGCCGCTCAGCGCCGCACCAGCGGCACCACCAGCTCGTGCGAAATGTTCGGGTGCTGCACCTGGGCGTAAGGCGGCTTGGGCCAGTCCCACTGCGTGGCGGGGAAGAGGGCGCGCATGGCGTTGATGTCGCAGTGGTAGGGCGGCCCCTCGATCAGGCCTGACTGCGTGGCACCGGGCCGCACCATCTGCATGAACAGCGCGAACAGCGTGCCACCGGGCTTGAGCCATCGCTGCAGCTGCGCGGCATAGGCCGTCCAGTGGTCGGGGTGGATGGCGCACAGGCAGGTTTGCTCGTAGATGGCGTCCAGCGGGGCATCGGGCTGCCAGGCCAGCACGTCGGCGCGCTCGATGCGGGCGTTCGGGCCGTTCAGCCCTTGCGAGGCCAGCAGAGCGCGCGTGCGCTCGACCGCCGCCTCGGTGTAGTCGATGCCAACCACGTCGAAGCCACGGCGGGCCAGTTCGGCCACCTCCCAGCCGCCGCCGCAACCGGGCACCGCGATGCGGCAGGGGGCCAGCGCGCCGCTGTCCAGCCAAGTCAGCAACTGCGGGCTGGGGGCGCCGCGGTCCCAGCGGGTTTCCTGCTTGTCGAAGCGTTCTTGCCAGAAGTCGGGCGTGGGTCCGGACATGGTGTGGGCGCCTTGGCGACAAGGCCGTGCATCGGGGCGCCCAGTCTAGCGCGCTGGTATGCTGGACTCCCGCCAGATTGGCGATTCCAGCTGCACCGGAGTCCATGCAGAACATCATCGCCATCGAGGGGCTGTCGAAGTCCTATGCCACGGGTTTTCAGGCGCTCAAGGGCGTCAACCTGAACATCCGCCAGGGCGAAATCCTGGCCCTGCTGGGGCCCAACGGCGCGGGCAAAACCACCCTCATCAGCATCGTGTGCGGCATCGTCACGGCCAGCGCCGGGCGCGTCTCGGTGGGCGGCTTCGACACCGTGCACGACTACCGCGCCAGCCGCGCGCTGATCGGCCTGGTGCCGCAAGAGCTCACCACCGACGCCTTCGAGACGGTTTGGAACACCGTGAGCTTCAGCCGCGGCCTGTTCGGCAAGCCCAAGAACCCGGCGCTGATCGAGCAGGTGCTGCGCGACCTCTCGCTGTGGGACAAGAAGGACAACATGATCATGACGCTGTCGGGCGGCATGAAGCGGCGCGTGATGATCGCCAAGGCGCTGTCGCACGAGCCGCGTGTGCTGTTCCTGGACGAGCCGACCGCGGGCGTGGACGTGGCCTTGCGCCGCGACATGTGGGCGCTGGTGCGACGCCTGCAGCAGTCGGGCGTGACCATCATCCTGACCACGCACTACATCGAAGAGGCGCAGGAGATGGCCGACCGCATCGGCGTCATCCGCCAGGGCGAGTTGCTGCTGGTCGAGGACAAGGTCGAGCTGATGCGCAAGCTGGGCAAGAAGCAGCTCAGCCTGAGCCTGCCCGCGCCGCTGGCCGCCTTGCCGCCGGCCTTGCAAGCGCTCGGCTGGCGCCTCGCCGAGGGCGGCGATGCATTGCAGTTCACCTACGACGCCGGCGACGAGGGCGTGGACGTGCCGGGCCTGCTGCAGGCCGTGCAGGCGGCGGGCGTGCGCTTCAGCGACATCCACTCCAGCCAAAGCTCTTTGGAAGACATCTTCGTGAACCTGCTGGAGCAACGCGCATGAGCCTGAACATCCACGCCATCCGCGCCATCTACGCCTTCGAGATGGCCCGCACCCGGCGCACGCTGATGCAGAGCATCGTCTCGCCGGTGATTTCCACCTCGCTGTACTTCGTGGTGTTCGGCGCGGCCATCGGCTCGCGCATCCAGGAGGTCGATGGCGTCGCCTACGGCGCCTTCATCGTGCCGGGCCTGATCATGCTGTCGCTGCTGACGCAGAGCATCTCGAACGCCTCTTTCGGCATCTACTTCCCCAAGTTCACGGGGACGATCTACGAGTTGCTGTCGGCGCCGGTGTCGCCGCTGGAAATCGTGCTGAGCTATGTGGGCGCGGCGGCCACCAAGTCCATGGTGCTGGGCCTGATCATCCTGGCCACGGCAGGCTTCTTTGTGCCGCTGCACATCGAGCACCCCGTGTGGATGCTGGTCTTCCTGGTGCTGACCTCGGTGACCTTCAGCCTGGTGGGCTTCATCATCGGGCTGTGGGCCGACAACTTCGAGAAGCTGCAGGTGGTGCCGCTGCTCATCATCACGCCACTGACCTTCCTGGGTGGCAGCTTCTACTCCATCAAGATGCTGCCCGAGTTCTGGCAGACGGTCTCGCTGTTCAACCCGGTGGTGTACCTGGTGAGCGGCTTCCGCTGGTGCTTCCTGGGCCAGGCCGATGTGGACGTGGCCACCAGCCTGGGCATGACGCTGGCCTTCACCGCCGTGTCGCTGGCGGTGGTCGGCTGGATCTTCAAGACGGGCTGGCGGCTCAAGCGCTGACGTCAGAGTTTGGTCAACTCGAAGATGCCGCAGCCGTATTGGCAGCCGAAGTTGCGGTCCACGTCCCTGGGGTCCAGGGCGACGTCTTCGTGCAGCTCACCCGCATCGTCCACGTAGGAGAACTGCGTGAGCCGGTAGCGGCTCGCGAACTGGCGCAGCAGGTAGCCGACGTCGAACACCCGGTGGGCATTGAACTCGATGCGCTGTGGGCCGATGGGCACCGAGAAGTACAAGGTGCCGCCCGGCTGCAGCACGCGGTAGAGGTTGTCCAGGCCCATGAGGTGGCCGTCCAGCTGGATCGGGTCGCCGTAGCGGCCCAGCCCGAAGTGCTCGATGGCGTGCAGGCAAGACAGCGAATCGCAGTAGCCCACCAGGTGTTCTGGCACCGGCGCCATGAAGTTGGCCTGCAGGAAGCGGGTGTTGGGGATCTGCGTGGACATGGGGCGGATGTCGATGACCTCGATCTGCCGGAAGGCGGCCACGTGGGCCACGAAGCCGTCGATGCGCGAGCCCACGTCCACATGACGGCAGGGGTTGTTGGCAAAGACGCGCCGCGCCACCAGCAAGTCCTGGTGGAAATAGTGGCCAGTGGCCGAACCGCTGCTTTCGTAACGGTCGCCCAGGCAGGGGAAGGACCGCCCGAACGGGAAGGCGGCGGCGAGCGCCTGTTGGGTTGCCAGGGATTGTTGCCGGCGCAAAGCCCGCAGGTCGTGCCAGTAGGCCAGCACGCCTCGCATGGCGTGCAGGGTGCGGCGGGGGTCGAAGCCGAAGGCTGTGGACAGCTGGTAGGTGTTGCGCAGGATGGCTTTCATGGTGGGCCCTGAAGTGAGTTGTTTGAACTCAGCTTAGGCCGTGCCCATGACGTTTGTACAGAGGCGCATCCCGCGGGATGGTTTGGCGTCAACTCACAGGCTGTCCAGCCGGGCCTGCACCGCTTGCGCTTGCGCGCGGATGCCGTCGCGCTCGGCGGCGTCCATCTTGTCGATGTTTCGGTAAACCATGCCGATGCGCGGGTTGCGGCGCAGCTGCTCGTCGTGGCGGAGGTGGAAGTCCCAGTACAGCGCGTTGAAGGGGCAGGCGCGCTCGCCGATGCGCTCCTTCTTGCGGTAGTGGCAGCCCTTGCAGTGGTCGCCCATGCGGTCGATGTAGGCCGCGCTCGACACATAGGGCTTGGTGGCGAGCAGGCCGCCGTCGGCGAACTGGCTCATGCCCAGTGTGTTGGGCAGCTCGACCCACTCGATGGCGTCGATGTAGACGCCCAGGTACCAGCGGTGCACGGCCTGCGGATCGAGGCCCGCCAGCAGGGCGAAGTTGCCGATCACCATCAGCCGCTGGATGTGGTGGGCGTAAGCCTCGCGCAGCGATTGCCCCACGGCCTGGGCCATGCAGGCCATGTGCGTGTCGCCCGTCCAGAACCACTGCGGCAAGGGCAGGGTGTGGCCGAAGTGGTTTTTCTCGTCATAGCCGGGCATCTGTGCCCAATAGACGCCGCGCACGTACTCACGCCATCCCAGAATCTGCCGGATGAGACCCTCGGCGGCGGCCAGGGGCACGTGGCCTGAACGCCAGGCGGTTTCTGCCGCGTCGATCACCTCGCGCGGGTGCAGCATCTTCACGTTCAGCGCGAAGGACAGCAGCGAGTGGAACAGGCGCCAGGCCTTGCCGGTGAGCGCGTCCTGGTAGTCGCCAAAGTGGGGCAGGGCGTGGGTGACGAAGGCCTGCAGGTGCTGCAGCGCTTCGGCGCGGTTCAGGGGCCAGGCCAGGCGGTCGGCTTGCGGGTCACCGAAGGTCTTCACGCCGGCGGCTTCGATGCTGGCCCACAGGGCGCTGTGGTCGTGCGGGGTGCGCCAGTCGGCGGGCTCGGCCGGGTTGCCGGGCCAGGGCTTGCGGTTGTCGTGGTCGAAGTTCCACTGCCCGCCTTCGGGCTGGTCTTCGGCGTCCAGCAGCACGCGGTGCTTGACGCGCATCTGACGGTAGAAGTGCTCCATCAGCCACTGTTTGCGCTTGGCGAAGATCTCGGCGGCCTCGCCGCGGGTGGTGAGGAAGTGGTCGGTGTCGACCATGGCCACGTGCAGGCCTGCGGTGCGCTGTGCCTCGGCCCAGCGGGCCAGTTGCTCGTCCACGCGCCATTCGTCGGGCGCCTGGTACTCGACGTGGGTCGCGCCGTAGTGGGCGACCAGGGCGTCGAGGTTGCCGGTGAAGGACTGGCGGTTGCTCGGGTCGTCGATGGCGACGTGGCGCACGCGGTGGCCGGCTTCGCGCAGGTGGCGGGCCAGGTCACGCATGCCGGCGAACATGGCCAGCACCTTCTGGGCGTGGTGCAGGACGTGGTCGGTTTCCTGGCGCACCTCCATGAAGACGTGCACCACGCCCTCATCGACGCTGTCGAACCAGGGGTGCTGGGGGTTGAGCTGGTCGGCCAGCAGCAGGCGCAGGGTGGTCATGCGAAGGCTTTCATGCCGAGGCTGTCATGCGGTGCCCCACAGGCGGCGGTAGGTGCCGTCGGGGTCGTGGTCGCGGGTCTGTTTGTCGGGGTTGAAGCGGCGCCCACCGCGGGGGTCGGTGCCGCGGCCCGACACATAGAGCCAGTTGCCCTGGTTGCTGTGCACGTCGAAGTCGATGAGGCGAGATTCGAACCACGCGGCACCGGCACGCCAGTCGCAAGCGAGGTCGTGGATGAGGTAGCTGGCCACGATCTGGCGCAACCGGTTCGACAGCCAGCCCGTGGCGGCCAGCTCGCGCATGCCGGCGTCCACCAGGGGCTCGCCCGTGCGGCCTTCGCACCAGCGCTGGAAGGCGGCTTCGTTGTGGGGCGGCGTGGGCTGGCGGCTCAGGCCGCGGGCGCGGAACAGGGCTGCGCCGTGCTGCAGGTGCAGCAGGCGGAAATGCTCGCGCCACAGCAACTCGAACCAGAGCCAGTAGCTGCCGTCGTTGGCGCCGTGCTCGGCCTCGAAGTCACGGATGGCCGCGATGGCCTGGGCCGCCGACAAGGCGCCCGTGGCCAGCCAGGGCGAGAGTTTGCTGGAGAAGTCGGTGCCGCTCAGGCCGTTGCGCGTGGCCTTGTAGCTGTGCGGCAGGCGGCGCGCGAAGTACTGCGCCAGGTGCGCCTGGGCGCCGAGCTCACCGGCCGCGAAGGCCGGTTGGTGAAAGGGGAAGGACGAGCGCGCGTCGGGCTGAGACACCACCGCGGGCAGGGGCCGGTCTGTGTGAGGGGCTGGCAGCTCGGGCGCCGGCGGCAGGGCCTGTGGAGCGGGCAGGGGCGTGCGGGGCGCGATGCCGGCTTGCTCGATGTGCTGGCGGAAGGTCGTGAAGACGGCGGGCAGGTCCCGCAGCGAAAAGGGCAGGTCATCGGGCGCCAGCATGGTGGACTGCCAATGCCAGGTGCACGACGCCCCCAGGCGCTTGGCTGCGCGGCCGATCGCTTTGGCCTGATCTGATTCTTCCGGGGCGGGGATGTCTTCGGCGTGCAAGGCCATGGCGTCCGTGGCCGACATGAGCTCGGGCAGCAAGGCTTCGGGTGCCCCGTGCAGCACCAGCAGGCCGCTGCCGCGGGCGCGCAGTTCGGCGTCCAGTGCGGCCACGGTGTCAGCCAGCCACGCCTGGCGGTGCGGGCCCATGCGCTGGGGCACCCAGCGGGTGGCGTCTGATTGGGCGGGGTCCCAGACAAAGACGGGCAGCAGGGGCAGATCGCGTGCCTGTGCCTCGGCGATGGCAGCCATCAGCGCGGGGTTGTCCGACACCCTCAGGTCGTTGCGGAACCAGTGGACGACGCAGCTCATGGCTTGCTGCCTCGGTCAATGGTGTCTGGCTTGGCGCCGGTCTGGCGGCAGCGGTCGGAGCAGTACTTGACGCCCTCCCAGTCGCGCTCCCACTTCTTGCGCCAGGCGAAGGGGCGCTGGCAGCACACGCACACCTTGGTGGGCAGCTCGGATTTTTGGCGCATGCGCATCTCAGAATTCCAGTGAGAGTTGGGGCGAGGCCTCGGGCGGGGCTTCTGCCAAGCGCGGTGCTTTCGCCACGCGCTTGGCCTGGCCGTTGCGGAAGGTCCGCGAGCCGTGTTTGCGCACGATCTCGGCCTTGGCGGCCTTGACCTCGGGCTGGGCGCGCAGGCCGTGCACGCGCGCTTTGGCCTCCCGCGTGGCGACGTCCAGGGCCACCAGGGGCAGGGGGATGTCGGCCTCGGCGTCGGGGCCCACGCGCAGGCCCAGGCTGGCTTGCAGCTCGGGCGGCATCTTCCAGGGTTCGAACAGCCATGCTTGCGGCACGCGCCGCATCGCCGGCAGCCAGCGCCGCACGAAGTGGCCGTGCGGGTCGTGGTCTTGCGCTTGCTTGATGGGGTTGTAGACCCGCGTGGTGTTGATGCCCGTGGTGCCGGCCTGCATCTGCAGCTGGCTCCAGTGGATGCCGGGTTCGTAGTCGAGGAACTGTGTGGCCAGCCATTCGCCCACCGGACGCCAGTGCAGCCACAGCGGGTAACTCGCCACCGACACCAGCATGGCGCGCATGCGGAAGTTGACCCAGCCGGTGTGGCGCAGCATGGCCACGCAGGCGTCCACCATCGGCCAGCCGGTGCGGCCTTGGCGCAGGGCGTCGAAGTGGGCGGCGTTGAACTCAGGCTCACGCAGGCCGTCGTAGCCGCGGTGCAGGTTGCGCCACTCCAGTTCGGGCTCGCTCTCCAGCTTCTGGATGAAGTGGCAGTGCCAGTGCATGCGGCTCATGAAGGCGCTCAGGCCCGCGCGTTGGCGCTTGGCGCTGGGGCTGTCGATGGCGTCGAGCTCGGCCATGCGTGCCACGGTCGCCTGCACCACCTCGCGCGCACCGAGGCAGCCGTGCGCCAGGTAGGGCGACAGCCGCGAGCAGGCCGTGGGCGCCGACAGTGGCGAGGAGATCCCACCGCGGTACTGGCCGCAACGGTCGTGCAGGAAGTCGTGGAGCACGCCGAGCGCGACCAGGCGGCCACCGCGCTGGCGGGCCGGGGGCGTGGTGTCAGACAGCCCCAGGTCGGTGGCCGAGGGCAACAGGCGCTCCAGCTGGGCCCGTGTGCGCCGGGCATCCTCGTCAGACAGACCGTGCTCCAGGGGCGTGGCCCAGGTGGGCGCCGACATGAAGGCCTGCCAGTGCCGGTGCCAGTGGTCGCGGTCGCGCAGCCTGCGCACCACGCCGAACTGCGGCCACTCCTGCCAGCGCACGCCGCGCGCGCGGCACCAACGGGCCACGGCGATGTCGCGCTGGAAGGTGAAGTCGTTGCCGGTTTCCTCATGGGACAGCAGGGTGTCGAAGGGCTGGGCCTGCCAGTGGCGCTCCAGTTCGGCCGTGGCCTCTCCGACCGCCACGCTCAGCTCACCCCCCACCGAGCGCAGGGCCACGCCCAGGTCCAGCAGGCTCTCGCGCACGAAGGCCCAGTGCTGGGCCGCGGCGTCGGGCAGCGCCCACAGGCCGGGCTCGGCGATGTAGAGGCCGCGCAGGGGCCGCTCAGGCGCGAGCTGCCCTGCCGCGTGGAGGGCGGCGTGGTCGGTGACGCGCAGGTCGCGCTTGAACCAGACGAGGGCGGGCATCGGCGGAGCTTAGGGCTTGTCTCCGGGATGCACACGGCCTGACGCGGCCTGATCGGATGCAAAGGCGCGTCAAAGCGTGTGGCATGCCCGCCGCTGGGCTATGCCCTACACTGCGGCGCGCACCCCCTCTCTGTCCTGCCGACGCCTGACGTCCGACGATGACCCAGCAAACCATCGACTTCGCCCCGCCGCCGCCCTCCGATGGCGGCGACTCCCTGACCCTCGCCCATTACGCCGAGCGCGCCTACCTGGAGTACGCCCTCAGCGTGGTCAAGGGCCGTGCCTTGCCCGACGTGTGCGACGGCCAGAAGCCCGTGCAGCGCCGCATCCTCTACGCGATGGAGCGCATGGGCCTGGCCTTTTCGGGCAACAGTGGCCCGAAGCCTGTCAAGAGCGCCCGCGTGGTGGGCGATGTGCTGGGCCGCTACCACCCGCACGGCGACACCGCTGCCTACGACGCCATGGTGCGCATGGCACAAGACTTCGCGCTGCGCTACCCCCTCATCGACGGCCAGGGCAACTTCGGCTCGCGCGATGGCGATGGCGCTGCCGCAATGCGCTACACCGAAGCGCGCTTGTCGCCCATCGCCCGCCTGCTGCTCGACGAGATCGACATGGGCACGGTCGATTTCATCCCCAACTACGACGGCTCCACCGAGGAGCCCAAGCAGCTGCCAGGGCGCCTGCCTTTCGTGTTGCTCAATGGTGCCAGCGGCATCGCCGTGGGCCTGGCCACCGAGATTCCGAGCCACAACCTGCGCGAAGTGGCGGCAGCCACGGTCGCCCTGATCAAGAACGACAAGCTCACTGACGACGAGCTGTTCGAGTTGCTGCCCGGGCCGGACTTCCCCGGTGGCGGCCAGCTGATTTCCGCGCCCAACGACATCCGCGAGGCCTACCGCACTGGCCGCGGCAGCCTGAAGGTGCGCGCCCGCTGGGTGATCGAAGACATGGCCCGCGGCCAGTGGCAACTGGTCGTCACCGAGCTGCCGCACGGCACCAGCGCGCAGAAGGTGCTGGAAGAGATCGAAGAGCTCAGCAACCCGAAAATCAAGGCGGGCAAGAAGGCCCTGACGGCCGAGCAGACCCAGCTCAAGGCCGTGCTGCTGTCGGTGCTGGACACCGTGCGCGACGAGTCCAGCAAAGACGCCGCCGTGCGCCTGGTCTTCGAGCCCAAGACGCGCACCGTCTCGCAGCAAGAGCTCGTCACCACGCTGCTGGCCCACACCAGCCTGGAGGGCTCGGTCTCGGTCAACCTGACCATGGTCGGCGCCGATGGCAAGCCCATGCTCAAGGGCGTGCGGCAGATTTTGGGCGAGTGGATCGGCTTCCGCATGGAGACCGTCACCCGCCGCACCCAGCACCGCCTGGCCAAGGTGCTGGACCGCATCCACATCCTCGAAGGCCGGCAGCTGGTGCTGCTCAACATCGACGAGGTCATCCGCATCATCCGCGAGAGCGACGAGCCCAAGCCTGCGCTGATCGAGGCCTTCAAGCTCTCGGAGCGCCAGGCCGACGACATCCTCGACATCCGCCTGCGCCAACTGGCCCGCCTGGAAGCCATCAAGATCGAGCAGGAACTGGCCGAGCTGCGGGGCGAGCAAACCAAGCTCGAAGAGATCCTGGGCAGCCCCACCGTGCTGCGCCGCACCGTGGTCAAAGAGATCGAGGCCGATGCCAAGCAGTTCGGCGACGAGCGCCGCACGCTCATCCAGGCCGAGAAGCGCGCCGTTGCCGAGGTCAAGGTGATTGACGAGCCGGTCACGGTCGTCATCAGCGAAAAGGGTTGGGTGCGCGCGCGCACGGGCCATGGCCATGACCCGGCGGGCTTTGCCTTCAAGGCGGGCGACGGGCTGTATGGCACCTTCGAGTGCCGCACCGTGGACCCGCTCATCGTGCTTGGCAGCAACGGCCGCGTCTACAGCGTGGCCGTCAGTGCCTTGCCTGGTGCGCGCGGCGATGGCCAGCCCATCACCACGCTGATCGAGCTGGAGTCGGGCACGCAGCCGGCGCACTACCTGGCCGGTCACCTGGACCAGACCATCCTGCTGGCCAACTCGGGCGGCTTCGGCCTGCTGGCCAAGCTCGGCGACCTGACCACGCGTCAGAAGGGCGGCAAGTCCTTCCTGTCGCTGGACGAGGGCGATGCCGTGCTGCCGCCGGTGGTGGTGCAGGCCGCGCACACGCAAGTGGCCTGCCTGTGCGCCGATGGCCGCATGCTGGTGTTTGGGCTCGATGAGCTCAAGCTCCAGCCCAATGGCGGCCGTGGCCTGACGCTGATGGAGGTCGATGCCAAGACGGCGCCGCTGGCGTCGGTGGCCACGGTGCACAACGGCGTGCGCGTCATTGGCACCACGCGCGGCGCCAAGCCCAAGGAAGAGGACGTGCGCAACTCGGCCTACACCGCCCACATTGGCAAGCGTGCCCGCAAGGGCAAGGCCGTGGACGCCTTCCAGAAGGTGACGCGCCTGCAGGCTTTGGGCTGAGTTTCAGCGGTTTCGGGGCCTGAGGCCTCAGCCCCACAGCCGCTGCACCACCTCGGTGTAGAGCGGGATGCCGATCAGGATGTTGAAGACGAAGGTCACCGCCAGAGACAGCCCCAGGTAGATCCCGGGGTTGGCCTCCGGGATGGCGTGGCGCAGCACGGCGGGCACGACGATGTACGAGGCGCTGGCGGCCAGCACGACCAGCAAGATGGTGTCGCCCGCGGGCAGGCCGATCAGCGCGGCCAGGCCCAGGGCCATCAGGCCATGCACCAACGGACCCAGGATGCCGTAGGCCAGCAGGGCCGGATGCACTTGGCGCAAGCCGGGCAACTGTCGCGCCACCAGCAGGCCCAGGTCGAGCAGGAAGAGGGCGAGCATGCCCTTGAACAGCGCGCCCGAGAAGGGCTCCATCATCGCCTTGCCGCGGTCGCCGGTGGCAAAGCCGATCACCAGGCTGCCCAGCAGCAGCAGGTTCGCGCCGTCGGTGAAGGCTTCTCGAACCACATGGCCCATGGACGGCCCGTGGTTGGTCGCAGCACCTTCGCTGGCGGCTTGGGGCCTTGGCCCATCGGCGCTCTGACGCCGCGCCCAGGCGGCCAGCGCCATGGCCATCAGGATGGCCGGTGACTCCATCAGCACCAGGGCCACGGCCATGTGCCCGCCAAAGTCGATGCCCTGGACCTGCAGGTACTGCGTGGCCGTGATGAAGGTGGTGGCGCTCACCGAGCCGTAGGTGGCCGCCACCGCTGCGGCGTCAAAGCGCGACAACAGGCGGCGCAACAGCAGGTAGCCCAGCGCGGGCACGGCCAGCGACAGCAGTGCCGCGGCGGTCAGGCTGGCGATGACCTGCGGGCCAAAGCCGGCGTGTGCGAGCGAGAAGCCGCCCTTGAGCCCCACCGACATCAGCAGGTAGAGCGACAGAAATCGCGCGATCTGGGGAGGCACCTCCAGGTTGGAGCGCAGCAGGCCAGCCGTCACGCCGAAGACGAAGAAGAGGACGGCGGGGTCGAGCAGGTTGTTCAAAGCGTTCATGGTGCGGATGCTAGACGTTTGATGGCATCATGAAAAATCAAATGTTGCGATCATATTCATAGAGATAAGACTATGCATGTCACCTGGCGTCAGTTGCGGCTTTTCCGGGCCTTGGCCCAGACAGGTTCGGTCACCGGCGCGGCCGAAGCCGAGCACGTCACCCAGCCCACGGTGTCGATGCAGTTGCGGCAGTTGTCCGAGGCTGCGGGCGTGCCGCTTTACGAAGCGCTGCCGCGTGGCGTGCGCCTGACCGATGCCGGTCAGCGCCTGTCCCACGCCTGCGAAGACATCCTCCACCGCTGGGCCACCTTCGAGATGGAACTGGCCGACCTGCAAGGCCTCAAGCGCGGAAGGCTCGATGTGGCCGTGGTCAGCACGGCCAAGTCCTTCATCCCACGACTGCTGGGGCCCTTCTCGCAGCGCTACCCCGACATCGACGTGCACCTGGAAGTGGCCAACCGCGACAGCATCGTGCGCCGGCTGGAGCAGTCGCTGGACGACCTCGTCATCATGACCACGCCGCCCGAGCACGTGGCGTTGGAGGCCGAGCCCCTGCTCGACAACCCGCTCGTGCTGCTGGCTGCGGCCCAGCACCCGCTGACTGGACGCAAGCGCTTGGCCTTGAAGGCGGTGGCGGGCGAGCGCTTCATCCTGCGTGAGCCGGGCTCGGGCACGCGCATCAGCTGCGAGCGACAGTTCCAGCAATGGGGCTTCAGCCCGCGCGTGCAGATGTCCTTGGGCAGCAACGAGGCCATCAAGCAGGCAGTGGCCGGCGGGTATGGCCTGGCGGTGCTGTCGCGCCACGCGCTGGACCGCGACCCTGCACACGAAGGCTTGGCGGTGCTGGACGTGAAAGGCTTTCCCATCGCGTCGCGTTGGTACCTGGTGCGCCGCCGAGAGCGTCAGCCCACGCCGGTGGCAGCGGCCTTCCTGGCGTTCTTGCGCGAATCCCTGGCAGCGCCCAAGCCCTGAACTGGCGAAAGCTGGGCCCATGAACCCCCGCGGATGCGGGCCGGGGTGCTGCCCATTGACGCTGGCGTAAGCGCGCGCTACTTTCCTGACCATCAAAAACATCAGGAGGTTGCCATGACACTGGCCGCACGCGCCATCGCGCCCGAAGGGTTCGCCCCGCAAGACCCGCAGGCTTACTACGAAGAGCAGGGTTACGTTGTTTTCCCGGGGCTCATCCCTGAGTCCGTGATCGACCGGATGATGTCGCTGTACCGGCGAGACATCCTGCCCACCAAGGCCAAGTTCTACCGCCAGAACACCAATGTGTACGACACGAACCGCCTGACCGAACACGGTCACGTCATCCAGAGCTTCCTCGACGTGCACCACTACAAGCGCTTCCCCGAGTTCCGCCAGGCGGCGCTGGACCTGTACTTTTCGCCCGAGCTGCTGCAGGCGCTCACCCAGGTCACAGGCCACCCCAGCCACAACCTGATGCAGAGCATGCTGTTCGATGCCAATGCCGCCACGCCGCCGCACCAGGACTGGTGGTACCTCGACACCGTGCCCAACGGCCACCTGCTGGGGGCCTGGATCGCGCTGGAAGACATCCACGAAGACGCTGGCCGCTTCTACGTCATGCCCGGCACCCAGCACGTTCGCCTCGACGAGCCCAACCTGCCGCACTCGGAGTGGCTGGCCCGCATGCGCGAGTTCCTGGAGCGCAACCCCCACCGTGTGAAGGCGCCCGCGCTGCGCAAGGGCGATGTGCTGTTCTGGAATTCACGCACCATCCACGGTGCGCTGGAGACCCGCGACCGCAGCCACTCGCGCAAGTCCCTGACCGCGCATTTCATGCCCTCCACCTTGACGTTCGGCAACCTGTTCACCAGCAAGCCCTGGGTTCAGTACGAGGAGCACGGCCCGCACCGCTACTTCGCCAACCAACCGGAGCACTCGTTCAAGGCCGAGATGGTGTCCAGGCTGAAGGTGGCCGTCTATGACAGCCCGCGCCTGATGAAGCTGGTGCGCAAGGTGCAACGACGCTCGGTGGCAGACACCTGAACCCGGCGGACCTCACACCCGCACGACGGTGACCGAACACTCGGCTTCGGCCACCACCTGCGCGCTCACGCTGCCCAGGTAGCGGCGCAGCGTGGAGTTGCCACGCGCGCCCATCACGATGTGGTCCACCTGGTTCTTGGTAGCGAAATCGACGATGGCGCTGGCTGTGTCGGGTGCCTCCAGCACGTGGAAGGTGAGGCGGTGCTCGTCCATCTGCAGCTGCTGCTGCAGGGGCCGCGCCCAGTGCTTGATGGCCACCAGCTGTTGCACGTGCAGGCTGTTGCCTTGCCCATCGACCAGGGTGTCCATGCCGATGCGGGCGGTCTTCATGACGCTGACGCAGGCCAGGCGAGCGCCCGGCTCCATCTGCATGATGCGGCGCACCGTGCCCAGCAGCTTCTTGTCAAGCGCCGGGGTGCTGTTTTTGATGCCCACGGCCACCATGATGATGGGGCTGCGCTCCACATGCTGGTTGGCGCCGTCTTCGCTCTTGGGTTCGGCGCCCATGGCCTTGAACCAGCGCTTGACGGTGCTCAGCGTGCTGCCCGTGGCCATGCGTTCTGCGCGTGCGGTCAGGCGGATCTGTTCTGGGTGCTGCAGGTCCAGGGCCAGTTGCGCACCGGTTTGATAACGCAACTCGGGCTGCACTTCCAGGCAGCGCAGGATGACCTCTTGCAGCCACAGCGGCGTCTCCGAACGGTGCGCGCGTGGCGGCACCGGGTCGGTGTAGAGGCGCTTGCGCAGGCCCGACACGCTGCTCGGGTTGCCAAAGGGGCGCTCACCCGTGGTCAGGTGGTAGAGCATGACGCCGAGTGCGAACAGGTCGCTGCGCGGGTCGTTGCGCACGAACTGCACCTGTTCCGGCGAGATGTAAGGCCCTGTCCCCATGGGCAGGGAAAACTCTTCTTCCAGCAGGTCGGGCAACTGGTCGTGGCGCGACAGGCCAAAGTCCACCAGCACGGCCTCGCCAGTCGGGCGGAACATGATGTTGCTCGGCTTGACGTCCAGGTGCACGAGGTGCTGTTTGTGCAGGTCGTGCAGGGCCAGGGCCACGCGCTGGCCGATGTCGGCGACCTCCTCGAAGGGCAGGGGTGCCTGGTCGAGGCGCGGCCTCAGCGAGTCGCCGCCGATGCGCTCCATCACGATGTAGGGCTGGCGCGTGAAATCACCTTTGGCAACCACACGTGGCACGTGCGTGCCCTTGAGCGCGGGCATGACCATTTGCTCGACCTCGAAGCCGACGATGGAGGCCGGGTCTTCGCCGCCCTTGATGCGCGGGATCTTCATGATCAAGGGCAGTGGCTGACCCCGGGCGTCCAGGGTGCGCACGCAAGGTTGGCCATCGGCATCCACCTCGGTCACGTCCCACACCGTGGCCATGCCGCCCTGGTGCAGCTTGTCCTTGAGGACGAAGCCGTCGATGCGGTCGCCGGGCTGCAGCTTGGCGGGGTGGATCATCATGGCGCGGGCCTGGGTGCGTCAGCTGCCATCGATCAGGCGTTGTGCGAGCGAGGCGGGCAGACCGGCTTCCAGCACACGGCGCGCGGCGGCTTCGTGGTCGTAGGGCACGCGGTGAAAGGTCAATTCCGCTTGGCGCACATCGAAGACGGCGTAGCAGGCGGCAGGGTTGCCATCGCGCGGCTGCCCGACCGAGCCGGGAATGGTCAACCAACGGCGCATGGGCGAGAGCTGGATCGGTGCACCATCGACGGGGTGAAATTCGCCCGACTTGCCTGTGGACGAGAGGTGGTAGAGGCAGGGCTCGTGCATGTGACCGCAGAACACGAAAGGTTGCTGGCTGGCGAACAGGCTGCGAGTGGCTTCGAGCCGTCCGTGCAGGTAGCCCCAGTGTGCCGGGTCGTGCACGTTGGCATGGGCGAAGAGGCAGTCGTCCTTGACGATGGTCAAAGGCAAGGCCTCGACGAAGGCCACGTGAGCAGGTGTCAGCTGGTTGCGGGTCCAGGCGAGCGAGGCTTGCACGTGACCGCCCATCTGGTGGCTGCCTTCGTGGCGGATGGCATCGTCGTGGTTGCCTTTGACGACGCTGGCGCCTTCGGCGTGACGTGCCATGACGAAGTCCATGACCCAGGCCGGGTCGGCGCCGTAGTCCACAAAGTCGCCCAGCAGGACGGTGTGCTCACAACCTTGTGACTGGGCGTGGGCCCAGACGGCTTCAACGGCCTGCCGGTTGGCGTGCAGGTCGGACAGGATGGCGAATTTCATGGGATGGGTGCAACGGCGAACAGGGCAGTCTAGCCCGCACGTCACCCCCCATCAAGCTGGGGCAGTCAGGACTTGACGGCGCCACTTGCTTCCCGCATTTCGCGGCGCAGCGCCACGGCGTCGGGCTGTCGCACGCTGCCGCTGGCCTCGATGCGGAAGACCTGGACGGTCTCAGACACCGTCTTGGCCCGGCTGGCCAGGCTCATCGATGCCGCAGCGATTTCTTCCACCGCGGCCGCGTTCTGTTGCGTGATGCCGTCGAGTTGGGAGACGGCCGAGTTGATTTGCGAGATGCCGCTGAGTTGCTCGGTGGCACCACCGCTGATTTGGTTGACCAGCGTCGTGACATGGGCCACGGCTTGCACGGCCTCGTTCATCGTGAGCTGTGCGGTGCGTGTCAACTCGCTGCCGGCACGGACTTTCTCTGCCGAGTCGGTGATGAGTTGCTTGACTTCGCGGGCTGCCGTGGCGGTGCGTCCAGCCAGCGCGCGCACTTCGGATGCCACCACCGCGAAGCCACGTCCCTGCTCGCCGGCGCGTGCCGCTTCGACCGCGGCGTTCAGCGCCAGGATGTTGGTCTGGAAAGCGATGCTGTCGATGACCTGGATGATCTCGCCAATGCGGTTCGACGATTCTTCGATGCCGCTCATCGTTTGCGTGACGCTGCTGACCACGGCGCTGCTGCGTTCGGTGATGGACGTTGTCTGTTGTGCCAGGTCGGCGGCCTGGTGGGCCGTGTCTGCGCTGTGCCTGACCGTGCCGGTGATTTGCTCCATCGATGCGGCGGTTTGCTGCAGGCTGCTGGCCTGGGCTTCGGTGCGGCTGGAGAGGTCCTGGTTGCCCGCGGCGATTTCGCGGGTCGCCAGCAGCATCTCGTCCACTTCGGTGCGGGCGTCCTTGACGATGGAGCGCAGGTTGACGTTGAGCTGGTTGAGCGAGCGTGTGAATTGCCCGATGAGGTCGTGTCGGTCCGACTGGATGGACTGGGTCAGGTCACCTGCTGCCATGCGATTGGCAGTCTCCATCAGACCGTGTATCGGGCCCAGGGTGATGTACCGCAAGCGCAGGCTCACGCCCCAGGCCATGGCCACGCCAGCCATCAGGTAGGCGATGAGCCAGGGCGAATGGAGCCCCACACCTTGACCGGCAGCGAACAGCCCAGCCCCGAAGGCCGACAGGGTGGCCACCGAGGTGATCAAGGCCAGGCGGGCGCTCATGCCAGGCGTCAGGGCTTCTTTGATGCGGCCAGCCATGTCCTGTCGCACAAGGCGACCTTGCCGCAGCACATGCACCAGCGTGCCTTGTTCCTTCTCGTGCGCCATGGTTCGGTACAGTGCGTCGGTGGCGATCACATCCTCGCGGCTGGGTTCGGTGCGCACCGACATGTAGCCCACGGGGTGGCCGTTTTCCATCAGCGGGGTGACGTTGGCTTGTACCCAATAGAAGGAGCCGTCCTTGCGCCGGTTCTTCACGGGCGCCGTCCAGGGCTTGCCCGCGGCGATGGTCTCCCACATGTCTCGGAAGGCTTCCTCCGGCATGTCGGGGTGGCGGATCATGTTGTGCGGCTGTCCCAGCAGCTCTTCGCGCTGGTAACCACTCACCAAGATGAAGGACGGGTTGCAGTAGGTGATGCGTCCTTTGAGGTCGGTGGTCGAGACCAGGGTCTCGCCTTTCGGGAAAGCGAACTCGTGGTCATTGACCGGCAAATTCAGGCGCATGGCATAACCTTCTCATCTGATACAGACGCGACAGGTCGTTTTAGGCCCACCTGCCGTGGCCGGAGGCCCTTGAGCGGCCTCTGTTGCATGTCGGCGATGTTGCCACTGGGTTGAGGCCCCAGGCGCCAGATAAGGCCCTCCCAGGTGGGACTATTTGCTGCTTTGCAGCGAGCGTGGCTGGGAACTTGATCTGCGTCAAATGCGGGGCTGGGAGGGGGCTTTGGTAACATGTGCCCACACCGCACCCATGAAACGCGCCCCATGTCCTCCATGAGAACAGCAGAGCAAGAAGCCGTGCTGCGTTCCGTGCGCAAGCAGATTGATTTCTGGCAGATCCAGCCCGAAGAACTGGCCGGCATCCCCGAGCCCGTTGCCGTGGCGGTGCCCGTGCGTTCCGCACCTGTCCACCGTTACCGACATCCCATCACCAGCGAAACGTGGGACGGCGACGGTGGCCAACCCGCATGGCTGCGCGAGGCCCTCACGCGAGAGGGCTACACGGTCGAGGAACTGCGCCTGAAAGACGGCGAAACCAGCGGGGCCTGAGGCACAATCGCACCCGTGCCGGCTCCGTGGTGAAATGGATATCACGGACCCCTCCTAAGGGTCAAGTACAGGTTCGATTCCTGTCGGGGCCGCCACCTCTGCTGCTGGGCCGTGGGCCCGTTGGCTTCAAGCCTTGAGCATGCCCTTGGCTTCGATGAAGGCAATGACCTCGCTCAGACCTGCCTTCGTTTTCAGGTTGGTCATGACGAAGGGGCGCAGGCCCTGGGGCGTTTGACGCATGCGCCGCGTGTCGGCTTCCATGATGTCCAGGTTGGCGCCAACATAGGGCGCCAGGTCCGTCTTGTTGATGACGAAGAGATCGCTCTTGGTGATGCCGGGGCCACCCTTGCGCGGGATCTTCTCGCCCGCTGCCACATCGATCACGTAGATCGTCAGGTCGGACAGCTCCGGGCTGAAGGTGGCCGCGAGGTTGTCGCCACCTGACTCGATGAAGACGATGTCGGCGTTGGGGAACTGGCCCAGCATGCGGTCCACGGCTTCCAGGTTGATGGACGCGTCTTCGCGGATGGCGGTGTGCGGGCAGCCGCCGGTTTCCACGCCCATGATGCGTTCGGGCGCCAGTGCACCGGCCACGGTCAGCAGGCGCTGGTCTTCCTTGGTGTAGATGTCGTTGGTGACGACGACCAGGTCGT
>Ga0209617_10000064_pt1 | contig 36488 bp, 29 predicted proteins | sample LakEriepJuly2011_2_FD_187459 | JGI IMG/M metagenome (GOLD analysis project Ga0209617, IMG submission 187459) | Freshwater microbial communities from dead zone in Lake Erie, Canada - CCB epilimnion July 2011 (SPAdes) (version 2) | ecosystem: Environmental > Aquatic > Freshwater > Lentic >...
CTCCAGCAGCGCCTTGACCAGGCTGGATTTGCCCGTGCCGCTGGGCGCCGAGACGACGAAGAGGTTGCCGGGGTAATCCATCGCAGTGTCCTGTGGGTCGTGGGCCGAAGTCATGGCCGGTTCCGGTTCATTCGAGGTTTTGCACCTGCTCGCGCATCTGCTCGATGAGGACCTTCATGTCCACCGAGATCTGCGTCAGCTCCAGGGCAGCGGCCTTGGAGCCCAGGGTGTTGGCCTCGCGGTGCAGTTCCTGGATGAGGAAATCGAGGCGCTTGCCGACCTCGCCGCCTTTTTTCAGCAGGCGGCCGATCTCGTCGAGGTGGGCCTTCAGGCGCTGCAACTCCTCGTCCACGTCGATGCGCAGCGCGTAGGCGGCCGCCTCCTGCAGGGCGCGCTCCTGGGCGATCTCGGGCGTCACGTTGCCGCCCACCGCCTGCAAGGCCTCCTGGTATTTCTGGACGAAGCGCTCCTGCTGGCGCTGCACGGCCTGGGGCACCAGGGGCTGGGCCTGCTCGGCCAGGGCCTTCAGGCCGGTCAGCTTCTCTTTCAGGACACCCACCAGGCGGGCGCCTTCGCGTTCGCGGGCCTCGGTCAGGGCCGCGATGGCCTGGCGGGCAGACTCCAGGGCGGCATCTTCGAGCTTGACCGAAGGCGCCGCGGCCCGGCACCAGTTCAGCACCTCGTTGACCGACAGCGGTCCGGCCTTGGGCAACCAGTTCTGCACCGTGCCCTCCAGGCGGGCCAGGGTGTGCAGCTGCTCGGGCTGGGGCTGGGGCCAACCGGCGTCGGCGGCGCGCTGGGGCTGCATGCGCAGCTCGATCTTGCCGCGCTTGAACGAGGCCGTCAGCAGATCGCGCAGAGCGGGCTCCAAGGCACGGAACTCGTCGGCCAGCTTGAAGCTCAGGTCCAGGAAGCGGCTGTTGACCGAGCGCAACTCGGCGCCCACCGCCCCCGATGCGTGCCGGCGTGACGCGCTGGCTGCCCCGTCGTCATCGGTGTTTTCACCGACGTGGTCGGGGGCCGACGCCACCGCGCTGGCAAAGCCGGTCATGGAGTAGACTGACATCGATATTCACCCAGACAAAACGCGATTATGTCAAAGCCGAAACCCGCTCCGCTGCCCTCGGGCACCGTCGTGGGTGGCTACCAGATCGTCAAGAAGCTCGCTGCAGGCGGTTTCGGCGTGGTTTACCTCGCGGAAGACCCGGACAAGCGCCTGGTCGCCCTCAAAGAGTACCTGCCCGCCTCGCTGGCAGAGCGCTCGGCCGGGGAACTCATCCCGCGCGTCAAGCCTGACAAGCAACCACTCTACCGCCTGGGCCTGAAAAGTTTCTTCGAAGAAGGCCGCTCGCTGGCCCAGATCGCCCATCCGAGTGTGGTGTCGGTGCTGAACTTCTTCCGCGAGAACGAAACCGTCTACATGGTGATGAACTACCTCCAGGGCGACACCCTGCAGGATTTCATCGTCACCGCCCGTGACCTCAAGCGCGACAAGGTGTTCCGCGAGTCCACCATCCGCAGCCTGTTCGACGAGATCCTGCGCGGCCTGCGCATCGTGCACCAGCACAAGATGCTGCACCTGGACATCAAGCCGGCCAACATCTTCATCACCAACGAGAACAAGGCGGTGCTGCTCGATTTCGGTGCCGCGCGAGAAGTGCTGTCCAAGGAAGGCAATTTCATCCGCCCGATGTACACGCCTGGCTTCGCTGCGCCCGAGATGTACCGCCGCGACGGCTCGCTGGGCCCCTGGACAGACATCTATGCGATTGGCGCCTGCATCTACGCGTGCATGCAGGGCTACCCGCCCAATGATGCGCCCCAACGCCTCGAAAAGGACCGCTTGGGCCTGTCTTTGTCCCGACTGCGCAATGTCTATTCGGATAACCTCATCGAGGTGACCGAGTGGTGCATGTCCCTCGACCCGTTGGCCAGGCCGCAAAGCGTGTTCGCGCTGCAAAAAGAGCTGGCCCGCGAGACCGAGCGCCGCTACTCCAAGCTGACCTTCTCCGAACGCGTGAAGCTGCAACTCGAAAACCTCAAATCCGGGGCGAAGGCCTGAGGAAGACAAGGCATGGCGCTGGCATGAGATTCTCCGTTTACCAGATCAGCCGCAAGGGCGGCCGCGAGAAGAACGAAGACCGGATGGGTTACTGCTATACGCGGGACTCTGGCTTGTTCGCGCTGGCCGACGGCATGGGTGGGCACCCAGAAGGCGAGATGGCCTCGCAACTCGCCCTTCAAACCATGGCGGCGCTCTACCAGCGCGACGCCAAGCCGCGTCTGGCCGACCCGATCCGTTTCCTGCAGGACGCCATCATGGCCGGCCACCACCAGCTGTTGCGCTACGCCAGCGAACGCGGCCTGATGGACACCCCCCGCACCACCCTGGTGGCCTGCATCCTTCAAGGCAACACGGCGTACTGGGCGCACTGCGGCGACTCGCGCCTCTACTTTGTCCGCGGCGACAAGCTCATCGCCCGCACGCGCGACCACTCCTACTCGGAGCTGCAAAACACCATCTCCTCGGTCGTGCCACTCAACGAGCGCTACAACCGCAACGTGCTGTTCACCTGCCTGGGCAGCCCGGGCAAGCCCGTGGTCGACACCGCCGGCCCCTTGCTGCTGCAGGAGGGTGATCGCATCCTGCTGTGCTCCGACGGCCTGTGGGGCACGGTGGAGGACGAGCTCATCACCCACAACCTGGCCACGCGCACCATCTCTGACGCCGTGCCCGAACTGGTGGAAACCGCGCTGCGCAATGGCGGTGCCAAGTGCGACAACGTCACCGTGCTGGCCATGGAGTGGGAATCCGCTTCCAACGAAGAGCAGCCCGGGGTCTCCACCGAGAGCCTGGGCGACGAGGTCTTCGCCTCGACCATCCAGGCCAGCGTGGGCAACACCGGCAGCCCAGGCGACAATGGCGATGCCGACGAGCTGGACGATGCCGAGATCGAGCGCTCCATCCGCGAGATCAACGAGGCCATCCGCCGCTCGGCCAACGCCAAGAAAAACTGACTTTTTGCGCACATGCGCCACGCCGTGACCCGTCCAAGGTCACGGCTTTTGCCATTCCCGAACACCCCTGATCCTGTGGAGCTTCCATGACCTACATCCGTGCCCACGGCCGCACCGCCGACGCCCTGCGCCCCCTGACCATCACCCGCGGCTACACCATCCACGCCGAAGGCTCGGTGCTGATCTGCTTTGGCAACACCAAGGTCCTCTGTACAGCCTCCGTGGAAGAGAAGGTGCCGCCGCACAAGCGTGGCAGCGGCGAGGGCTGGGTCACGGCCGAGTACGGCATGTTGCCGCGCTCGACCCACACCCGCAGCGACCGCGAGGCCGCCCGCGGCAAGCAAAGCGGCCGCACCCAGGAAATCCAGCGCCTGATCGGCCGCAGCCTGCGCGCCGTGGTGGACCTGGCCAAGCTGGGCGAGCGCTCCATCGTCATCGACTGTGACGTCATCCAGGCCGATGGCGGCACCCGCACCGCCGCCATCACTGGCGCCTACGTGGCCCTGGCCGACGCCGTGAAGGGCCTGATCGCCGCGGGCAAGATCGCCGCCAGCCCCATCGTGAACCCGGTGGCTGCCATCAGCGTGGGCATAGTCGACGGCACGCCGCTGCTCGATCTCGAATACACCGAAGACTCGGCCTGCGACACCGACATGAACGTTGTCATGACCGGCGCCGGCCATTTCGTCGAGGTGCAAGGCACGGCCGAAGGTGCTGCGTTCAGCCGTGCCGAAATGGACCAGCTGCTGGCCCTGGCCGACAAGGGCATCCGCGAACTGATCGCGGCACAAGCCGCCGCGCTGGCCCAGCCGCTGGTCAAGGGCTGAGCACCGCAGAGCACCCCACCGGAAGACCGCCATGCCCAAGCGCCTCATCCTCGCCTCCAACAACGCCAAGAAGCTGCGCGAGCTGCAGGCCTTGATCGCGCCGCTGGGCGTGGACCTGGTCACGCAGGGCAGCTTGGGCATCCCCGAGGCCGAGGAACCCCACCTCACCTTCGTCGAGAACGCCCTGGCCAAGGCCCGCCACGCCGCGGCCCTGGCCCAAGGCCCTGCCCTGGCCGACGACTCTGGCCTGTGTGTCGATGCCTTGGGTGGCGCGCCGGGCGTGCGCTCGGCCCGCCACGCGGTGGACGCAGGTCGCATCGCCGAAGGCCTGCCGCGCGAGCAGATCGACGCGGCCAACAACGCCTGGCTGCTCACGCAGATGACCGGTCAGACGCAGCGCGGCGCCCATTTCACCTGCCTGCTGGTGGCCGTGCGCCATGCCGACGACCCCGAACCCCTGATCGCCGAAGGCCAATGGCGTGGCGAATTGCTGCCAGCCGCGCAGGGCGAACAAGGCTTCGGCTACGACCCGCTGCTGTGGATCCCCACCCACGCGCAAAGCGCCGCCCAGCTCGACCCCGTCATCAAAAACGCCATCAGCCACCGCGCCCTGGCCTGTGCTCAGCTGCTGGAGATGATGCGCGCCCGCTGGGGGCTGGACACCGCCTCTGCGGACACACCCCTCTGGCCCTGGCAGGACCACCCCGAGCGATGATCACCCTGCAACGCCCCGGCGCCCTGAGTGCCCTGCCACCGCTGTCGCTCTACGTGCACCTGCCCTGGTGCCTGAAGAAGTGCCCCTACTGCGACTTCAACTCCCACGAATTGAAGTCCGATGCCGCCGAGCGCGCGCCGCTGGAGGCCCGCTACCTCGACGCCCTGCGCGCCGACCTGGAAGCCGCTCTGCCGCAGATCTGGGGCCGTCGCGTGTTCACCGTCTTCATTGGCGGCGGCACGCCCAGCCTGTTTTCGCCTGACAGCATCGACCGCCTGCTGGCCGACATCCGGGCCCGCCTGCCGCTGGAAGCTGGCTGTGAAATCACGCTGGAGGCCAACCCCGGCACGTTCGAGCGCGACCGCTTCAAAGCCTTCCGCGAAGCCGGCGTGACGCGCCTGTCCATCGGCGTGCAGAGCTTCGACGACGCCAAGCTCAAGGCCTTGGGCCGCGTGCACGACCGGGCCCAGGCCCTCGCCGCAGTCGAAGAGGCCCAACGTCACTTCGAGACCTTCAACCTCGACCTGATGTACGCCCTGCCCGGCCAAAGCCCGGCCGATCTGGACGCCGACCTCTCCCAGGCACTGGCCTTCGAGCCGCCGCACCTGTCGCTCTACCACCTCACGATGGAGCCCAACACGGTGTTCGCCACGCGCCCGCCCGAGGGCCTGCCCGACGAGGACACAGCCTTCGACATGCTCGACCACCTCGTCGAGCGCACGGCGGACGCCGGCCTGCAGCGCTATGAAGTCTCGGCCTATGCCCGCACGGGCCACCACTGCGCGCACAACCTCAACTACTGGCAGTTCGGCGACTACCTCGGCATCGGTGCGGGCGCGCACAGCAAGATCAGCTTCCCCGACCGCATCGTGCGCCAGGTGCGCTGGCGCGAGCCAGCCGCCTACATGGACAAAGCCGTGCAAGGCCTGGCCGTCTCCAACGAGCAGGACGTGGCCCTGTCGGCACGCGGCTTCGAGTTCATGATGAACGCCCTGCGTCTCAAAGACGGCTTCGAGTTGCTGCGCTTCACCGAGCGCACCGGCCTGACCCTGGCCAGCATCCAGCAGCCCCTGGCCGAGGCCGAAGCCAAAGGCCTGCTGCAGCGCGACCTGGCCCGCGCCTGGCCCACCGCCAAAGGCTTCGATTTCCTCAACGACCTGCAGGCGCTGTTCCTCAAGGACTGAAGCGCCGAAGCCACCGAAGCGCCACCCATGAAAAAAGCCGCTGGCTCGTCACCAGCGGCTCTGTCAGGTCAGGGCCCCTCAGACCCTGTCCAGGCCTGAAGCTCAGGCGGCTTTCTTCTCGTCGCGCAGTTCGCGGCGCAGGATCTTGCCCACGTTGGTCTTGGGCAGGTCGTTGCGGAACTCGATGTGCTTGGGGCACTTGTAGCCGGTCAGCTGCTCGTGGCAGTAGGCCTTGAGCTGGGCTTCGGTCAGGGTGCTGTCCTTGCGCACGACGAACAGTTTGACGGCCTCGCCAGACTTGTCGTCCGCCACGCCCACGGCCGCGCACTCCATCACGCCAGGGTGCAGGTTCACCACCTGTTCCACTTCGTTGGGGTACACATTGAAGCCCGACACCAAGATCATGTCCTTCTTGCGGTCCACGATCTTGACCTGGCCCGACGCGTCCATCACGCCGATGTCGCCAGTGCGGAAGAAGTTGTCGGCGGTCATGACCTTCGCGGTCTCGTCGGCGCGCTGCCAATAACCGGCCATCACCTGCGGGCCACGGATGGCGATCTCGCCCACGCCACCGATCTCCAGGTGCTTGCCGTCGTCGTCCATGATGGCGACTTCGGTCGAGGGCAGCGGATAGCCGATCGAGCCGTTGAACTCGGTGTTGTCCAGGCGGTTGGCCGTGGCCACCGGCGAGGTCTCCGACAGGCCGTAGCCTTCGACGATGGGGCAGCCCGTGACCTTCTTCCACTTCTCGGCGGTGGCCTGCTGCACGGCCATGCCGCCGCCCATCGACACCTTCAGGCCGGAGAAGTCCAGTTGCGCAAAGTCGGGGTGGTTGGCCAGCGCGTTGAACAGGGTGTTCACAGCGGGGAACTGGTTGACGCGGTAGTTCTTCAGCGTCTTGATCACGCCCGGCAGGTCACGCGGGTTCGGGATCAGGATGTTCATGCTGCCCATGCGAGCGCCCATGAAGTAGCACACCGTCAGCGAGAAGATGTGGTAGAGCGGCAGTGCGCACACGGCCACCAGAGGCTCATTGCCCAGCTTGTTGAGCTCGGGCTTGAACCAAGCTTCGTTTTGCAAGATGTTGGCCACCACGTTGCTGTGCAGCAGCGTCGCGCCCTTGGACACGCCGGTGGTACCGCCGGTGTACTGCAGGAACGCCACATCGCTGGCCTGCAACGACGGACGGGTGTACTTGGCTGAACGGCCCTTGGCCAACGCATCCTTGAACGTCAGCACCTTGGCTTTGTCGGTCGGCAGGCTGAACGCAGGCACCATCTTCTTCACGTGGCGCACGACGAAGTTCACCAGCAGGCTCTTGGGGAAAGGCAGCATGTCGCCCATCGAGGCCAGGATCACAGACTTGATCGGCGTGCGGGGCAGCACTTCCTGCAAAGTCGTGGCGAAGTTCTCCAAGATGACGATGGCTTCAGAGCCAGAGTCCTTGAGCTGGTGCTCCAACTCGCGTGGGGTGTACAGCGGGTTGACGTTGACCACCACATAGCCGGCGCGCAGCACAGCCGCGATCGCGACCACGTACTGCGGCACGTTCGGCATCATCAGCGCGATCCGAGCGCCCTTGGCCAGGCCCATCGACTGAAAATAAGCGGCCAGCGCGCGCGACAGATCATCGACCTGCTCGAAGGTCCAGTGCACGTCCATGAACGCGGCCATGTCACGCTTGGCGAACTGCTTGAAGGACTGGTCCAGCAGGTCAACCAGGGAGCTGTACTCGCCGGGGTTGATCTGATGGGGCACACCGGGTTCGTAACTGGCCAGCCAGGGCTGAGAGATCGTCATGTGTCTTCCTCGAATGGGTCGGTAACGTGCGGGCGCCGCGTCAGGTCAACAGCGACGACGGGGCATTCTCCGCTGCAGGCATTCTGCAACATTCGTGAGCAAGGGTATTCCCTCAATTTGGGGCGCCAACTTGTCATCGTCAAACGCCACCACCCATTGAACACAATGTGGACAGCACCGGGTTGAGGGAAAGCGCTCAGACCTTCACATGCACAATGGAGTTGTGATTTGACTCACAATCTTTCCACACTGTTCAGGCACCCAACGGAAGCCACACACATGGTTGACCGCGCGATAAATCACCCCCTCACACCCAAGCGACGCTGGTTCCTCAAGACAGCCATGGCCATTGGCGCAGTTGGCGCCAGTCTCGGCGGTTTGGCCTACTGGAAGCGCGGCATCAGCGACGGCAAGCTGACCGACAGCGGCCGCGACGTGATGCGCGGGCTCGCCGTCGGCATCGTCGGCCCCATGCTGCCCAAGGACCCCACCGAGCGCAACGCCGCATTGGAAGGACACCTGGCCCACTTGGAAGTGTTCCTCAGCGGCTTGCCCAACGTGCTGCAAATCCAAATCAGCGCAATCCTTGGCCTGCTGGGCAACCTGCCCACCCGCAAGATGCTGACCGGCATGGGCACTGCCTGGGCCGACGCGACCGAAGACGAGATCGCTGCGGCACTGGAAACCATGCGCCTGAACCCCTTGCCCACCAACCGCTTGACCTACCAGGTCGTGCGCGGCTTGACCTGCATGGCGTTCTTTTCCAACAGTGACCACTGGAAGTTGACGGGCTATCCCGGCCCCATCGAACTATGAGCAAGCTCCCTGATCCCTTCCGCGAGGGCCTCGCGCGAGGCTGGAAAGCCGTCAACAGCGAAGCGGGCCTGCCCGAGCAAGTGAGCTGTGACGTGGCCATCATCGGCTCTGGCGCAGGCGCTGGCATCACCGCCGAGCTCCTGACGAAGGCCGGCCTCGACGTCATCCTGATCGAAGAAGGCCCCCTTCGCACCAGCTCTGACTTCAACCAGAAGGAGTCCGAAGCCTACGCCACGCTGTACCAGGAAGGCGCTGCGCGCAAGACGATCGATGGCGCCATCACGCTGCTGCAAGGCCGCTGCGTGGGCGGCACGACCGTCATCAACTGGACGAGCTCCTTCCGCACCCCGGCCAGCACCCTGGGCTACTGGAACGACCAGTTCGACCTCAAGGACTTCTCCGAAGAAGCAATGTCGCCCTGGTTCGCCCAGGCCGAAAAGCGCTTGAACATGCACCTGTGGGAAGAGGTGCCTCCCAACCTGAACAACGAACTGCTGCGCACAGGGGCCAAAAAACTGGGCATCTCGGCCGAGCTGATCCCGCGCAACGTCAAGGGCTGCTACAACATCGGCTCGTGCGGCATGGGTTGCCCCACCAACGCCAAACAGTCGATGCTGGTGACGACCATCCCGAGCGCACTGCAAGCCGGCGCACGGCTGTTCCACCAAACCCGCGCCCAAGCGTTCGAAATCGAGGGCGACAAGGTCAAGTCACTGGTGTGTGTGCCCATCCGCATCAACGGCACCAAGACCTCTGACAAGGTCATGCGCGTCACGGCACGTCACTATGTCGTGGCCGGTGGCGCCATCAACTCGCCTGCCCTGCTCAAGCGCTCCAAGGCACCGGACCCCCACGGCATTCTGGGCACACGCACCTTCCTGCACCCCGTGACGATGTCGGCCGGCGTGTTCAACGAACGGATCGAGGGCTGGACCGGTGCGCCGCAGACGGTCTACTCCGACCACTTCGTACACAACGCGCCCTTTGACGGCCCGATCGGCTACAAACTCGAAGCCACGCCGATCCACCCGGGCCTGGTGTCAGTGCTGCTGGGCAACTACGGCAAGAAGCTGGCAGAGCGCTTTGCGACCTACCCGAACACGCAGATGATGCTGACGCTGCTGCGTGATGGCTTCCACCCCGAGTCGCAAGGCGGTACCGTCATGCTGAACCTGGACGGCAGCCCGGCTCTGCACTACCCGGTGAGCGACTACGTGATGGCCGGCCTCAAGCAATCGATGCTGACGATGGCGGAAATCCAGTTTGCGGCTGGCGCCAAGAGCGTGCTGCCGACGCACGAACAAGCCGATGCTTACACCAGCTGGGCGCAAGCCAAGGCGGCCATCGAGGCCTTCGAGATGAAGCCCTACTACACGGGCATCGGCTCAGCCCACATCATGGGTGGCTGCCGCATGGGCGGCAACGAGAAGCTGGGCGTCGTGCGTCCGGACGGCGTCCACTGGCAACTGGCCAACCTGTCGGTTCACGACGGCTCGGTCTTCCCGACCAGCATCGGCGCGAACCCCCAGCTGTCAATCTACGGCACCGTGAACCGCATGGCCACGCAACTGGCCAAGCGCTTGAGCGGCAAGGACGTGTCTCTGGTCTGAGCGCAACGATCTTCGACGCAGCCAACAGAGCTTGGCATCGAGGCGACCTGTGGGTCGCCTTTTTCATGGCCTTCATGCGGCCCACAGCATCGCAGTCAGACGAAAAAAAGCCCCACGCACAGCGCAGGGCTTTTTGTTGATCAGAGGAGAACCATTGCCTGCCATGCAGCAGGCGTCAGCACCCCATCAGGATCACTTGGCGCGGGTGCCGACCACTTCGATTTCGACGCGGCGGTTCTTGGCGCGACCATCAGCGGACTTGTTGTCAGCCACAGGCTGCTTCTCGCCCTTGCCTTCGACGTAAACGCGCGAAGCTTCGATGCCCTTGCCCACCAGGTAGGACTTGACGGCCTCAGAGCGCTTTTCAGACAGCTTCTGGTTGTAGGCATCGGTGCCCACCGAGTCGGTGTGACCGACGGCGATGATCACTTCCAGGGTGATGCCCTTGACCTTGTCGGCCAGGTCGTCCAGCTTGGCCTTGCCTTCGGGCTTCAGAACAGCCTTGTCGAAGTCAAAGAATGCGTCGGCTGCGAAGCTGACCTTCTCGGTGGCGGGAGCCACGGGCACAGCGACCGGTGCGGGTGCGGGAGCAGCAGGCGCAGCGGCAGGCGCAGCAACGGGAGCGGGCGCAGGTGCCGGGACCGGCACACCATCGCAACCCTTGACGCCGGTGGCCGGGGTCCAGGGGTTGTCACGCCAGCAGTATTCGTTGGTGCCATTTTTCCAGACGGTGCCGTCGGTGGCGCGCCAGTTATCGACCGTGGTTTGGGCGGTTTGGGCGAATGCGCCACCAGCCATGGCAACCGTGGCAAACAGGGCAGCAACCTTATTGAACTTGTTCATGCAGATCCTCACGAATTAGACGCAGCAAATGGCTGCGAACGGCCTGGTGGCAGGCGACTCACCGGGTGCAACACCCGACGAGACTAACGAATTCATTGTGCCACAGCGAAAACTCCGCTCAAGTGGCACCCGCATTCGCGGCGGGGAACACGGCGTCTTGTTGTTTCGTCACGACATGACGGGCCAATTACAATGCACCTTTCGCTTCCCTGCCCGTCATCCGCGCGACGTTTTTCGGTCGTGAGCTGGCGGGCCACAACGGCAAGGCGGCCCGAGCTGTCTCGGGCCGAGCCCCTCTCAATGTGAAGCACGCATGACGTCATTCGCCAAGGAAACCCTGCCCATCAGCCTCGAAGAGGAGATGCGGCGTTCGTATCTGGATTACGCGATGAGCGTGATCGTTGGGCGCGCCCTGCCAGACGCCCGCGACGGCTTGAAGCCCGTGCACCGGCGCGTGCTGTTCGCGATGCACGAACTCAACAACGACTGGAACCGCCCCTACAAAAAATCGGCGCGCATCGTCGGTGACGTCATCGGCAAGTACCACCCACACGGCGACTCGGCGGTCTACGACACCATTGTGCGGATGGCGCAGGACTTTTCGCTGCGCCACATGCTGGTCGATGGCCAGGGCAACTTCGGCTCGATCGACGGCGACAACGCCGCCGCCATGCGGTACACCGAAATCCGCCTGGCCAAGATCGCGCACGAGATGCTGGCCGACATCGACAAGGAAACGGTCGATTTCGGGCCCAACTACGACGGCTCAGAGAAAGAGCCGCTGGTGTTGCCCGCGCGCCTGCCCAACCTGCTGATCAACGGCTCGGCCGGCATCGCGGTCGGCATGGCCACCAACATCCCGCCGCACAACCTCAACGAGGTCGTGGACGCCTGCCTGCATTCGCTGCGCAACCCGGACTGTTCGGTCGATGAGCTCATGGAGATCATCCCGGCGCCCGACTTCCCCACCGCCGGCATCATCTATGGTCTGAGCGGCGTGCGCGAGGGCTACCGCACCGGTCGTGGTCGCGTGGTGATGCGCGCCCGCGTGCACTTCGAAGACATCGGCAAGGGCGACCGCCAGGCGATCATCGTCGACGAGATCCCCTACCAGGTGAACAAGAAGAACCTGCTGGAGCGCATCGCCGAACTGGTCAACGAGAAGAAGATCGAGGGCATCAGCCACATCCAGGACGAGTCCGACAAGTCCGGCATGCGCGTGGTGATCGAGCTCAAGCGCGGTGAAGTGCCCGAGGTGGTGCTGAACAACCTGTACAAGCAGACGCAGCTGCAGGACACCTTCGGCATCAACATGGTGGCCCTGATCGACGGCCAGCCCAAGCTGTGCAACCTGAAGGACCTGATCACGGTCTTCCTGGAGCACCGCCGCGAGGTCGTCACCCGTCGCACCGTGTACGAGCTGCGCAAGGCGCGCGAGCGTGGCCATGTGCTGGAAGGCTTGGCCGTGGCGCTGGCCAACATCGACGAGTTCATCGAGACCATCAAGACCTCGCCGACGCCGCCGGTCGCCAAGACGGCACTGATGGCCAAGAGCTGGGATTCGGGCCTCGTTCGCGAGATGCTGTCGCGCGTCGATGGCAACCCGCAGCTCTACCGCCCGGAAGGCCTGCCACTGAGCTTCGGCATGCAGTCGGACGGCCTGTACCGACTGTCGGAAGACCAGGCCGGCGAGATCCTGCAGATGCGCCTGCAACGCCTGACGGGCCTGGAGCAGGACAAGATCATCGGCGAGTACAAGGACGTGATGTCGCAGATCGCCGACCTGCTGGACATCCTGTCCAAGCCGGAGCGTGTCTCGACCATCATCTCCGACGAGCTGGGCGCCATCCGCACGGAGTTCGGCCAGACCAAGCTGGGCGCGCGCCGCTCGACCATTGAGCACAACGCGCAAGAGCTGGGCACCGAAGACCTGATCACGCCCACCGACATGGTGGTGACGATCTCGCACACCGGCTACATCAAGAGCCAACCGCTGAGCGAGTACCGCTCGCAAAAGCGCGGCGGTCGCGGCAAGCAGGCCACGGCGACGAAGGAAGACGACTGGATCGACCAGCTCTTCATTGCCAACACGCACGACTACATCCTGTGCTTCAGCAACCGCGGTCGCGTGTACTGGATCAAGGTCTGGGAAGTGCCGCAGGGCTCGCGCAACTCGCGCGGCAAGCCCATGGTCAACATGTTCCCGCTGGAAAAAGACGAGCGCATCAACGTGGTGCTGCCGCTGACCGGCGAGTTCCGCAGCTTCCCCGAAGACCACTACGTCTTCATGTCCACCAAGATGGGCACCGTCAAGAAGACGCCGCTGACCGACTTCAGCAACCCGCGCAAGGCCGGCATCATCGCCGTGGGCCTGGACGATGGCGATGTGCTGGTGGGCGCCGCCCTGACCGACGGCAAGCACGACGTGATGCTGTTCAGTGACGGCGGCAAGGCCGTGCGCTTCGACGAAGACGATGTGCGCCCGATGGGCCGCGGCGCCCGCGGTGTGCGCGGCATGATGCTGGAAGACGGCCAGTCGGTCATCGCCATGTTGGTGGCCGAAGATGAAACGCAATCGGTGCTGACGGCTTCTGAGAACGGCTACGGCAAACGCACCAGCATCGTCGAGTACACCCGCCACGGCCGCGGCACCAAGGGGATGATCGCCATCCAGCAGTCTGAGCGCAACGGCAAGGTCGTTGCGGCCACGCTGGTGCGTCCGGAAGACGAGATCATGCTGATCACCGACAAGGGCGTGCTGGTGCGCACCCGGGTCGCCGAGATCCGCGAGTTGGGCCGCGCCACGCAAGGCGTGACGCTGATCGCGCTCGACGAAGGCGCCAAGCTGATCGGCCTGCAGCGCATCGTGGAAAACGATGCCAACGCACCCGCCGAGGGCGAGGATGGCACCGAAGACATCGGTGACACTGGCGCCGACACCTCCGACAACAGCGACGGAACCTCCGAAGCCTGACGCCACTCTGACACGCAGCGGGGCCAAGATGCGGCCCCTGTTTCCACGAACCAAGGACACCCGATGAATTTCCGTCAAACCGCCTGGGCCGCCGCTGTGACCGCCACACTGACCCTGATCGCGCTGCCAGCCCACGCCGACAAGCGCGAGCAGATCCTGCGCCTGCCGATCGCCCAGAAGGCTTCCCTGGAAGGCTTGGCGACCGGCCTCACCCAAGACCCGGCACGCCAGCTGATGAGCCAGTTCGTACAGCCGGCCATCGGCCTGGTGCCACCTGAGAAGCGCGAAGCCACGGGCAAGCAAATCGACGCCGAGTTGCAAAAGTACGTCGAGACCGCCACACCCCTGGTCAAGGCAAGTGCCGTCAAAGTCGGCCCCGCCGCGGTGACCATCGTGCTGGAAGACAAATTCACCGAAGACGAACTCAAGCAGCTGGTCACCATGCTGGAGTCGCCCGTGCTCAAGAAGTATCAAGGCATCATCCCCGAGCTGCAAAAGACGCTGTTCGAGAAGGTGACGGCCGATGCCAGCCCCCAGGTGGACCCCAAGCTGCAAGCGCTGCAAGAGAACATCCGCAAAATCATCGACACCGCCAGCGGCGGCAAGCTGAGCCAGGCCATGGCCGCTCAGAGCGCTGCGCAAGGCGGTGGCGAAGCCCCCGCGGCCAAGCCGGCCGCCAAGCCCGCCAAGAAGTGACCCCTTGACGGTGCCCTCCTGACGCCTGCGTCGCCCGCCTCTGCCCTGCGCCTGTCCATGTCCACACCCCCTCGCCCCTTCAACTTCTCGGCCGGCCCGGCCACGCTGCCTGAAGAGGTGCTGCATCAAGCGGCTGCAGAGATGCTGGACTGGCGCGGCTCGGGCATGGGCGTCATGGAGATGAGCCATCGCGGCAAGGAATTCACCTCGATCGCCGAGCAGGCCGAGGCAGATCTGCGCACCCTGCTGGCCATCCCCTCGCACTTCAAGGTGCTGTTCATGCAGGGCGGGGCGATCGCCGAGAACGCGATCATCCCGATGAACCTGTCGCGCGGTGGCGTGGTCGACCACGTCATCACCGGATCCTGGTCGCAGAAGTCGGCCAAGGAAGCGCGCAAGTACTGCACCGCGAGGGTGGTGGCCAACAACGAGGCCGACCAGCACACCACCTTGCCAGCTTACGGCAGCTGGCAGCTGTCGGACGATGCTGCGTACGTGCACGTCTGCAGCAACGAAACCATCCATGGCGTGGAGATGCACGCGCTGCCCGACCTGGCCGCGCTGGGATCGAAAGCACCGCTGGTGATCGACTGCTCCTCGCACATCGCCTCGCGCACCATCGATTGGTCGCGCGTGGGCCTGGCCTATGCCGGCGCCCAGAAGAACATTGGCCCCTCGGGCCTGACCCTGGTCATCGTGCGCGAGGACCTGATCGGGCACGCCCTGCCCGACACGCCCTCAGCCTTCGACTACCAGGTCGTGGCCGACAACGGCTCCATGTACAACACGCCGCCCACCTACGCCTGGTACATCGCCGGGCTGGTGTTCCAGTGGGCGCTGAGGCAGCGTGAGGCGACGCCGCAAGGCGAACTCACCGGCCTGGCCGCCATCGAGGCACGCAACGTCGCCAAGGCCCAGCTGCTCTACGACTACATCGACGCGTCTGGCTTCTACGCCAACAAGGTGGCCCAGGATTGCCGCTCGCGCATGAACATCCCCTTCTTCCTGCCCGACGACAGCCTGAACGCGGCTTTCCTGGCCAGCACCCAAGCGGCTGGGCTGCTGCAGCTCAAAGGCCACAAGAGCGTGGGCGGCATGCGCGCCTCCATCTACAACGCCATGCCCCTGGCGGGCGTGCAGGCCCTGGTCGATCACATGAAGCAGTTCGCGGCAAGCCATGGCTGACACCCCTTCCAGCGCCCCCCACTTCCAGCCTGACGGCCGTCCGGTGGACGAGCAACTCGGTGATTTGCGCGTGAAGATCGACGCGGTGGACCAGCAACTGCTGGCCCTGCTCAACCAACGGGCACAGCTGGCCCAGGCCGTGGGCGAGGTCAAAAAGCTCGATGGCTCGCCCGTGTTCCGCCCGGACCGCGAGGCCCAGGTCATCGACCGCGTGAAGAACGCCAACCCCGGCCCGGTGCGCAATGACAGCATCGCCCCGATCTGGCGCGAAATCATGTCGGCCTGCCGCGCCCTTGAGGGCCGCCAACGCGTGGCCTTCCTCGGCCCCATCGGCACCTTCAGCGAGCAGGCGGCACTGAACTACTTCGGCTCTTCCATCGACGCGGTGGTCTGCCCCTCGATCGACGAAGTCTTCCGCGCCACCTCGGCCCAATCGGCGGATTTCGGCGTGGTGCCCATCGAGAACTCGACCGAAGGCGTGGTGGCCCGCTCGCTGGACCTGCTGCTGCAATCGCCGCTGTCCATCGTCGGCGAGACGAGCCTGATGGTCACGCACAACCTGTTGCGCAAGGAGCTTGGCCGCGAGGGCATCGAGGTCGTGGCTGCGCACCCGCAGGCCCTGGCCCAGTGCCAGGGTTGGCTCAGCCAGCACCTGCCGCAGGCCGAGCGCCGCGCCGTGTCGAGCAATGCCGAAGGCGCCCGCATGGCCGAGCAGGATGCGCGCATCGCGGCCCTGGCCAGCGAACGCGCGGCCAGCCAGTACGGCCTGCACGTGGTGCAGCCCGCCGTGCAGGACGAGGCCCACAACCGCACGCGCTTCGTCATCGTGCGTCCGCAGGCGGTGGTCACGCCGGCCGCGCCCACGGGCCACGACTGCATCAGCCTGGTGGTGTCGGTGGACAACCGCCCCGGCGCCGTCCATGACCTGCTGGTGCCACTCAAGCGCCACGGCGTGTCCATGAGCCGCTTCGAGTCGCGCCCGGCGCGCTCCGGCCAGTGGGAGTACGTCTTCTTCATCGATCTGGCCGGCCACCCCGTCCAGGACAATGTGGCCGCCGCGCTCGACGAACTGCGCGCCCAATGCTCGTTCTTCAAGGTGCTCGGCAGCTATCCGCTGGACGTGCACTGAGCCACAGGACACCTCACCCATGTTCAACCAGCTCGGTCTGATCGGCTGCGGCCTGATGGGCGGCTCCTTCGCTCTGGCACTCAAAAAGGCCGGCCTGGTCAAGCGCGTCATCGGCTACAGCAAGTCGCCTTCGACCGTCGAGAAGGCCCGGCGCATGGGCGTCATTGATGTGGCCGCCGAATCGGCGCTGCTCGCCGTCTCCGGCTCGGACATCGTGCTGATCGCCGTGCCCGTGGCCGCCTCCGAAGGCACGTTCAAGGCCATCCGCCACCTGGTGGACCCGGGGGTGCTCTTCATGGACGTGGGCTCCACCAAACGGGATGTGGTCGATGCCGCCCGGCGGGTGCTGAAAGAGCGCTTGCCATCGTTCGTGCCGGCCCACCCGATCGCCGGGCGCGAGGTCGCGGGCATCGAGCACGCCGATGCGGCGCTCTACCAGGGCCGCAAGCTCATCCTCACCCCGCTGGACCAGACCGACCCGGTGCTGGTGCAAAAGGCCACGGACGTCTGGGCGGCCGTGGGTTGCCAGGTGCTCAAGATGACGCCCGAGCACCACGATGCGGCGTTTGCCGCCGTCAGCCACTTGCCCCACCTGCTGGCGTTCGCCTACATGACGGCCATGGGGCAGCAGCCGGGCGGGCAGGAATACCTGTCGCTGGCGGGCCCGGGTTTCCGCGATTTCAGCCGCATCGCCGCGAGCGACCCGACCATCTGGCGCGACATCCTGCTGTCCAACCGCGAAGAGGTGCTCAAGCAGTCCGAGGCCTTCCGCCAGGCGCTGGACGCCCTCGAAGCCCAGATGCGCGCCTGGGACGGCCCCGAGTTGCAACGCATGATCCAGACCGCCTCCGCCGCCCGAAGCCAGTGGCAACTGAATCCTGGGCCGCCCCACTCTGTCGCCACCGGCAAAGCCGGGACCCGCTGAGCACCCGCATGTACACCACCGCCTTCCTCGACCTGCCCCCGCTGCTGACCGCTGGCGACACCGTGCGCCTGCCCGGCTCCAAGAGCATCTCCAACCGGGTGCTGCTGCTGGCCGGGCTGAGCGAAGGCACCACCGTGGTCCACGACCTGCTGGCCTCGGACGACACCCGCGTGATGCTCGAAGCCCTGCGCGCCCTGGGCTGCGAGCTCGATCAACAAGGCGACACCGTCCACATCACCGGCCTGGGCGGCAAGCTCTCGGTGCTGAACGCCGACCTCTTCCTGGGCAATGCCGGCACGGCCATGCGTCCGCTGACCGCGGCCTTGGCGCTGATGTCGGCCACGCAAGGCGGCGTCTTCACGCTCAGCGGCATCCCGCGCATGCACGAACGCCCGATCGGCGACCTGGTCGATGCCCTGCGCCCCCTGGGCTGCATCGTCGAGTGCACAGGCCAGGAAGGCTACCCGCCGCTGCGCCTGGCCGGCGGGCAACTCAAGCTGTCGGCGCCCATCCAGGTGCGAGGCGATGTGTCCAGCCAGTTCCTGACCGCCCTGCTGTTGTCGCTGCCGCTGGTCTCGCAAGACCAGGCCCTGACCATCGAGGTCGTGGGCGAACTCATCTCCAAGCCCTACATCGAGATCACGCTGAACCTGCTGGCGCGCTTTGGCATCCAGGTGCAGCGCGAGGGTTGGCAGCGCTTCATCATCCCGCAAGGCTGCCGCTACCAATCGCCCGGCAGCATCCACGTCGAGGCGGATGCGTCGTCGGCGTCTTACTTCATCGCCGCGGGTGCCATCGCGGGCATCGACGAGCCAGTGCGCATCGAGGGTGTGGGCAACACCTCCATCCAGGGTGACATCCGCTTCGTCGAGGCCGCCCAAGCCATGGGTGCCAAGGTCACATCCGGGCCGAACTGGCTGGAAGTGCAACGCGGCACCTGGCCCCTGACCGCCATCGACCTTGACTGCAACCACATCCCCGATGCGGCCATGACACTGGCCGTCATGGCGCTGTACGCCAACGGCACGACCCGGCTGCGCAACATCGCCAGCTGGCGCGTGAAGGAAACCGACCGCATCGCCGCCATGGCCAAGGAGCTGCGCAAGCTCGGCGCCACCGTGGTCGAAGGCGAGGACTTCATCGAGGTGACGCCACCCGCCAGCCAGGGCGACCAGACGGCCTGGCAACACGCCAGCATCCACACCTACGACGACCACCGCATGGCCATGTGCTTCTCGCTGGCCGCCTTCAACCCGCTGGCGCCCACCGCGGTGAAGGGAAAGCCGGTGTCAGTGCGCATCGAAGACCCGCGCTGCGTGGCCAAGACCTTCCCCGATTACTTCGAGGCGCTGTTCCAGGTCGCGCGCACCCACCCGGACTGGATCCCCGTCATCACCGTGGACGGACCCACCGCCTCGGGCAAGGGCACGCTGGCCAGCGCCCTGGCCACCCGCCTGGGCTACCAGTTCCTCGATTCGGGCTCGCTCTACCGCATCACCGGCCTGCTGGCGCTGGAGGAGGGCACCGACCTCGACGACGCCCACGCGCTGGAGCAACTCGCCCGCCAGTTGGGCGAGGGCATCGCGCTGCGCTTCGACCGCGACCACATCTGGGTGGACGGTCGTGACGTCAGCGAAGCCGTGCGCCGCGAAGAAATCGGCCAGGCCGCCTCGCGCCTGTCGGCCTACCCCGGCGTGCGCCAGGCCCTGCTGGAGCTGCAAAAGGCCTTCCGCGGCCTGCCCGGCCTGGTGGCCGATGGCCGCGACATGGGCACGGTGGTGTTTCCCGACGCCGCCCTGAAGGTGTTTTTGACCGCCAGCGTCGCTCAGCGCGCCGAGCGGCGGCATAAGCAATTGATTTCTAAAGGGTTTTCTGTTACCCTTGATGAGATCTGCGCAGACTTGGAAGCGCGCGACCTGCGGGACACCTCCCGCACGGTGGCGCCCCTGGCCCCTGCTGCAGACGCCCGAAAGCTCGACAACTCCGCACTGAGCATCGACGAATCCGTCGACACCGTGCTGGGCTGGTGGGTTCAGGGCTGGCCCCACGTCATCGTTCGGCACTGAGCTGCGCTCTCGCCAACGCCGACCGCCAGGCCAAAGGTCACGCACCGTGACAACAAGGCTGTGACGCCCCGTTCCTGCTGCCAGGCAAGGACGCGAGCGATCAGGGTGGCTTCCCCTTTTTGAGCCGCCCGGGTGTCATGTTCTTCAACCCAACCCGCTCTGGTCGTTCCTGTCGATCCGAGCGTTTTCGCTGGTTCACGCCAGCACAGGAAATTCCATGTCTGAATCTTTTGCCGCCCTTTTTGAAGAGTCGTTGCAGCGCACCAACATGCGCACCGGCGAAGTCATCACCGCCGAGGTGGTGGCCGTTGAACACAACTTCGTGGTCGTCAACGCCGGCCTGAAGTCCGAGGCCTATGTGCCCCTGGACGAGTTCAAGAACGACCAGGGCGAAATCGAAGTCCAAGTGGGCGACTTCGTGTCGGTGGCTGTGGACGCCATCGAAAACGGCTACGGCGACACCATCCTGTCGCGCGACAAGGCCAAGCGCCTGGCCTCGTGGCTGTCCCTGGAAACCGCTCTGGAGTCTGGCGACTTCGTGACCGGCACTGTCAACGGCAAGGTCAAGGGCGGTCTGACCGTCCTGGTCAACGGCATCCGCGCATTCCTGCCCGGTTCGCTGCTCGACACCCGCCCCGTGAAGGACATGTCGCCGTTCGAAGGCAAGACCATGGAATTCAAGGTCATCAAGCTGGACCGCAAGCGCAACAACGTCGTGTTGTCGCGCCGCGCTGTGGTCGAAGCTTCGATGGGCGAAGAGCGCGCCAAGCTGATGGAAACGCTGCGCGAAGGCGCGATCGTCGAAGGCGTGGTCAAGAACATCACCGAATACGGTGCATTCGTGGACCTGGGCGGCATCGACGGCCTGCTGCACATCACCGACATGGCATGGCGCCGTGTCCGTCACCCGTCCGAAGTCGTGACGGTTGGCCAGGAACTGACCGCCAAGGTCCTGAAGTTCGACGCCGAGAAGAACCGCGTCTCGCTGGGCCTGAAGCAGATGGGCGACGACCCCTGGGTTGGCGTCTCGCGCCGTTACCCCGCCGGCACCCGCCTGTTCGGCAAGGTCACCAACATCGCTGACTACGGTGCTTTCGTCGAGATCGAACCGGGCATTGAAGGCCTGGTGCACGTCTCCGAGATGGACTGGACCAACAAGAACGTGGCCCCCAACAAGATCGTCAACCTGGGCGACGAAGTGGAAGTCATGGTCCTGGAAATCGACGAAGACAAGCGTCGCATCTCCTTGGGCATGAAGCAGTGCAAGCCGAACCCATGGGACGACTTCGCTCAGAACTTCAACCGTGGCGACAAGGTCAAGGGCCCCGTCAAGTCGATCACCGACTTCGGCGTGTTCGTGGGTCTGGCTGCCGGCATCGACGGCCTGGTGCACCTGTCCGACCTGTCCTGGAACGAGCCTGGCGAAGCCGCCGTGCGCAACTACAAGAAGGGCCAGGAAGTCGAAGCGATCGTGCTGGCCATCGACGTCGAGCGCGAGCGCATCTCCCTGGGCATCAAGCAGCTGGACAGCGATCCGTTCACCAACTTCACCACCCTCAATGACCGTGGCGCCACCGTCACCGGCGTGGTCAAGACCGTGGACGCCAAGGGTGCCGAAATCACCCTGGGTGACGACATCATCGGCTACCTGCGCGCTTCGGAAATCTCCCGCGACCGCGTGGAAGACGCCCGCAACGTGCTGAAGGAAGGCGACGAAGTCACCGCCCTGATCATCAACGTGGACCGCAAGACCCGCGGCATCCAGCTGTCGATCAAGGCCAAGGACAACGTCGAGCAGCAAGAAGCCATGCAATCGCTGCGCGCCGACACCACCAAGGAAGGCTCCGGCACCACCAGCCTGGGTGCCCTGCTGAAGGCCAAGCTGGACCAGAACAACGGCTGATCCAGCCCGCGTTCCCGACACCTCACCCCATCGCGCCCAGGCTTCGGCCTGGCGTGATCGGGGATTGAGTTGAGCGGGGCATCAGGTCACTCACCCGACGCCGCCGCTCACCTCAGTCCCTCCCGGAGCCCCCTCCGGACACACCAACTGGACGCCAGCCTCCGCCCGCACCCATGACCCGATCCGACCTCGTCGCCCGGCTGGCCGAACGCTTCAGCCAGCTCACCCAGCGCGACGCCGAATTCGCCGTCAAGACCATCCTGGACGCCATGTCCGAGGCCCTGGCGCGGGGCCACCGCATCGAAATCCGCGGTTTTGGCAGCTTCTCCATCAACCGCCGCCCGCCCCGCATGGGTCGCAACCCGCGCTCCGGCGAGCAGGTGCTGATCCCGGAGAAACTGGTGCCGCACTTCAAACCCGGCAAAGCGCTGCGCGAAGGCGTGGACACGGTGGATACTTCGGAAGAGGCAGCGGCCACACCGGCTGTCGCCGACACCCCATCGACCTGAACCTTCTGCTGAACACCCATGCGAGCACTGACCTGGTTGTGGCGCGGCCTGCTGTTTTTCGTGTTGTTCGCCTTCGCACTGAACAACCAGCATCTGGTCGAGTTGAAATGGATGTTTGGCTGGCATTGGCAAGGCCCGATGGTGTTCGTGGTCCTGGGCGTGTTCGCCCTCGGCTGCGCCACGGGCGTGCTGTCCATGGTGCCCAGCTGGTGGCGTCACCGCCGTGACGCACGCACCCGCCAGCTGCTGATGCCTGAGCCGGTGCCAGGCGCCCTCAAGCAAGGCAGCAAGGCAACGGCCAGCGATGCCAACGACGCTGCCGGTCCGCCCTCGCTGCCCAGCGAACTGCCTTTCCCGCCCGACATGCCTGCGCCGCGCAAGCCGGCGAAATGAGGCTGGCCCTGGTGGCCTGAAACACCCATGGATTTCAATTTTTACTGGTTGCTGCTGGCTCTGCCGGCCGCCTTCGTGCTGGGTTGGATGGCATCGCGCACAGACTTGCGCCAGCTCAAGCGCGAGGACCAAGCCTCGCCCCAAGCCTATTTCAAAGGTCTGAACCTGCTGCTCAACGAGCAACAGGACAAGGCCATCGACGCCTTCATCGAGGCCGTGCAACACGACCCCGACACCTCAGACCTGCACTTCGCACTGGGCAACCTGTTCCGGCGCCGCGGCGAGTACGAACGCGCCATCCGCGTGCACCAGCACCTGCTGGCCCGTGCCGACCTGAAGCGTGACGAGCGCGAACGCGCCCAGCACGCCCTGGCTCAGGACTTCATGAAGGCCGGCCTGTTCGACCGCGCCGAGGAGGCCTTCCAGGCGCTCGACGGCACAGCCTTCAGCACCGATGCCCGCCTGGCGCTGCTGTCACTGCACGAGCGTTCGCGCAACTGGCACCCTGCCATCGACGTGGCCCACCAGTTGGAAGCGGCCGGCACGGGTTCGTTCTCGCAGCGCACAGCCCACCACTGGTGCGAAATCGCCCACGAGGCCGACGCACGCAGCCGCCCGGAAGACGCGGCACAGGCCCTGGCGCGCGCCCGCGAGGCCGCACCGCAAGCCGCACGGCCTCTGGTGATGATGGGTCAACGCTTCATGCGCATGGGCCACAACGCCGAAGCCTTGCGCGCTTGGGAGGAACTGCTGGCGGTGCAACCTCAAGCGTTTGCCCTGATCGCCATGGATTACGCGCGCTGCGCCCAAGCCTGCGGACAAACCGCCACGGCCCTGGGCAAGCTGGAGAGCCTGTATGCGCAAGCCCCGTCGGTGGACGTCTTGCTGGCCCTCAATGCCCTGCAACCCGATGGCGACCTGCGCCGCCAGGCCTTGATGGCGCACATCTCCAGGCAGCCATCGCTGTCTGCGGCGCAAGGTCTGATCCGCGAGCGCCTGCTGACGCACAAGCCGCTGGAAGAGCCTGAGATCGAACGCATGCAGCAGGCCCTGGCCACAGCAGCCCAACCTTTGCAGCGCTACCGTTGCGCGGCCTGCGGATTCGAGAGCCAGCACTACTTCTGGCAATGCCCCGGCTGCCAGGGCTGGGACACCTACCCGCCCCGGCGCCTGGAAGATCAGTGAGCGTGGTGGTGGTGGCGCTGACCATGGCGGTGGTCGCCCTCTGACGCCACGACACCTGCTGCGCCGAAGGGGCCAAAGGGGCCGAGTGAGTTGCAGCACCCCATGGGTCACGCCCCCCGGGGCCCTGACCTGCCTGGATGGTCGGCATGCAGATCAACGGCACAACACAGCCTGACGTTGGGCACAAGCATGAGGCACACGACTCATGCCTGTGAAGCGGGGCATGGCACCCACTGACACACACTGCGCCTAAAAGGGCATGGCAGTACCACCCAATCACATTCAATCAGAGGAACCCAACATGACCATCCACACCTGGGTGCTGAGCGCAGCCGCGCTTGCAGCACTGACCCCCACGCTGGCTCAGGCCCATGAATCCGTCTTCGAAACAACGCTGTCAGGCAGCCAGGAATCGCCTGCCAACGCCTCGACGGCCAGCGGTTTTGCCCGCCTGACCGTTGACCCCCACCACCTGACGATGCGCTTGGAAGCCAGCTTCAAGGATCTGGCCGGGACCTCGACCATGGCGCACATCCACTGCTGCACACCCGAGCCCTTTGCAGGCAATGCAGGCTTGGCCACGCCCATGCTGGAAGGCTTCCCGCTCGATGTGCCTGTGGGGCAGTACGACCACACCTTCGACATGACGCAAGCCAGCGCCTACACCCCCGGCTTCATCGCCGCGCATGGCGGCACCGCCACGGGCGCATTCGAAGCCCTGTTCGCAGGGCTAAAGGCCGGAGAGGCCTATCTCAACCTGCACAGCTCGGCTTTCCTGAGTGGCGAAATCCGTGGCACCTTGACCCCCGTGCCCGAGCCAGAGAACGCGGCGCTGATGCTGGTCGGATTGATCGGCTTGGGCAGCGCCCTGCGCCGCCGCCCGCCCCACGCGCCGGCCTGAAGTCGCGTCAGCCACTCCAGGGTCAGCCCCAGGCAGCCAGCACCCGCCTGTGCTGGATGGCCTCCGCCATGTGCGCCGAGGTGATGCGAGGTTCCCCAGCCAGATCGGCCACGGTGCGGGCCAGTTTGAGCACGCGGTGGTACGCCCGGCCGGACCAGCCCAGCTTGGTGCACGCTGCCTGCAGGAACGCCAGCGCGGCCTTGTCGGGCTGGGCGTGCTCGTCCAGCAAGGCACCGGACAGTTCTGCATTGAGGACGCCCTGGCGTTTCAACTGAACAGCCCGAGCTGATTGGACCCGGGCCGCGATGCTCGCCGAAGCCTCACCATCCGGGCTGCGCGCCAGCACTTCGGGCAGCACTGCAGGCACCTCCACCTGCACGTCGATGCGGTCCAGCAAAGGGCCGCTGAGGCGCCCCTGGTAGCGCGCCACCACCTCCGGCGTGCAGCGGCAAGACTTGATCGGATTGCCGAAATGCCCGCACGGGCACGGATTCATCGCACCAACCAGCTGGAAGCGCGCAGGAAAGTCATGCCGACGCGCTGCGCGGGAAATGGTGATGTGTCCGGTTTCCAGGGGTTCGCGCAGGGCTTCCAAGGCGGCACGCGGGAACTCTGGCAACTCGTCCAGGAAGAGGACGCCGTGGTGCGCCAGAGAAATCTCACCCGGACGCGGCGGCGATCCGCCCCCGACCAACGCCACCGAAGAGGCCGTGTGGTGTGGCGTGCGCAGCACGCGCTGGCGCCAGCCGACCGCGTCAAAGTGTCCAGCCAGGCTGAGCACGGCGGCCGAACTCAAGGCCTCGTCTTGGGTGAGCTCTGGCAGCAAACCCAGAAATCGCTGCGCCAACATGGACTTGCCCGTGCCGGGGGGCCCCACCATGAGCAGCGAGTGTCCGCCACCAGCGGCCACCTCCAAGGCACGCTTCGCCGCCGACTGCCCCCTCACGTCGCGCATGTCGGGCAGGACACGGTCGAACACAGCCGGCAACTCCGCGCGTGCGCGCACCAGTTCTGCGCCTGTGCCCTGGCCGTCAGGGCGCAAAGCCTCCACCACGTCCAGCAAATGCCGTGCGCCGTAGACCCGCGCACTGTCCACCAACGCGGCTTCGCAGGCGCTGGCATGAGGCAACACCAGCCCGCGCTGGCGCACACCTGGCATGCGGCTGTGTGCAGCCAGGGCCATGGGCAAGGCACCTCGCACCGGTCGGAGCTCTCCACCCAAAGACAGCTCACCGGCGAACTCCAGCTCCGCCAGCTTGCCCGCATCCACGTGGCCCATGGCGGCCAATATGCCAAGTGCAATGGGCAAATCGAACCGTCCGGACTCCTTGGGGAGGTCGGCTGGCGCCAGGTTGACCGTGATGCGTTTGTTGACCGGGAATTCGAGGCCGCTGTTGCTGAGTGCAGCGCGAACACGCTCGCGGGCTTCCTTGACCTCGGTGTCGGCCAGCCCCACCAAGGTGAACGAAGGCAGACCGTTGGCGAGGTGGACCTCGACGGTGACTTCCGGGGCCAGCAAGCCATCCAAGGCGCGGCTGTGAACGATGGCGAGCGACATGGTCTTGATTCTGCCCAGGGCAAAGGCATTTGCCCCTCCCCCTCAAGGGGGTGTTGCGCCACAGGCATTCGCTTTGGCCGACGATCACGTGCCCGCACCAATGGGGTGCACGGCATCCACCATCCTGTCGGGTGACCTGCACTTCGCACCGTTGACGTGCACCTTGCGTGGCAAACCGCCAAAGCGGTGCACAAGCACCCACGCCGCAGGCTCTCCCTCGGTGGTCGATTCCCCGTTTTGGCGCGCTGGCACAGATCATGCAGTCACTCAGGCACACCCATCTGTCCACCTCACCGGAGAAACAACCATGAAAATGGTGACTGCCATCGTCAAGCCCTTCAAGCTTGATGAAGTGCGTGAGGCCCTGTCTGCCATCGGCGTCCAGGGCATCACCGTGACCGAAGTCAAGGGCTTCGGCCGCCAGAAAGGCCACACCGAGCTGTACCGAGGCGCGGAGTACGTGGTCGATTTCCTGCCCAAGGTCAAGATCGAAGCCGCTGTGGACGAAGCCATCCTGGACCGCGTCATCGAGGCCATCGAGACGGCCGCGCGCACCGGCAAGATCGGCGACGGCAAGATCTTCGTCACCGCCCTGGAGCAGGTCATCCGCATCCGCACCGGCGAGACCGGCCAAGACGCGCTCTGACACCCGCACGCCCAATTCCCTGACCCCCTTTGTGTGGCCGCACCCACGTGGTGGGCGCGCCGTTCCCCTTCATTTCGACCCTTCGAGAGGCATTTCATGAGAAAGCTCATTGCGTCCATCGCGCTGGGGCTCGCCGCCTTCGGCATCCTGGGCGTCTCGCACGCTCAGGACACCGCAGCGCCGACCCCGGTGGCGGCATCGGCTGTGGCCGACACCGCAGCACCTGCAGCAGCACCCGCACCGGCCACTGACGCCAGCGCCGCAGCCCCTGCCGAGGCCGCTCCGGCCGCCGCTCCCGTGCCCAACAAGGGCGACACCACCTGGATGATGGTGTCCACTCTGCTGGTGATCCTCATGACCGTGCCTGGCCTGGCGCTGTTCTACGGCGGCCTGGTGCGCAGCAAGAACATGCTGTCCGTGCTGATGCAGGTGATGGTGACCTTCTCGCTGATCGTCGTGCTGTGGTTCGTGTACGGCTACAGCCTGGCCTTCACCGAGGGCAATGCCTACATCGGCGGCCTGGATCGCCTGTTCATGAAAGGCATCTGGGACAACGTTGCTGGCACCTTCGCCGTCACCGGTACCTTCAGCAAGGGTGTGCCGATGTACGAGATGGTGTTCGCTGCCTTCCAGGCCACCTTCGCCGGCATCACCTGCTGCCTGATCGTGGGCGCCTTCGCAGAGCGCATCAAGTTCTCGGCCGTGCTGATGTTCATGGTGCTGTGGTTCACCTTCAGCTACGCTCCAATCGCCCACATGGTGTGGTTCTGGATGGGTCCTGACGCCTACACCAGCAAGGAAGTGGTCGATGCCATGAACGGCAAGGCCGGCCTGATCTGGCAATGGGGCGCGCTGGACTTCGCAGGCGGCACCGTGGTGCACATCAACGCTGCAGTTGCGGGCATCGTGGGCGCCTACATGGTCGGCAAGCGCGTCGGCTACGGCAAAGAGTCTTTCACGCCGCACTCGCTGACGCTGACCATGGTCGGTGCCTCGCTGCTGTGGGTGGGCTGGTTCGGCTTCAACGCCGGCTCTGCCCTGGAAGCCAACGGCTTCGCCGCCCTGGCCTTCATCAACACCTTCATCGCCACCGCTGCCGCTGTGCTGGGCTGGTGCCTGGGTGAGGCGCTGCTCAAGGGCAAGGCCTCGATGCTGGGTGCCGCTTCCGGTGCTGTGGCTGGCCTGGTCGCCATCACCCCTGCAGCCGGCAACGTCGGCCTGGGTGGCGCCGTGATCATCGGCCTGCTGGCTGGCCTGATCTGCCTGTGGGGCGTGACCGGTCTGAAGAAGCTGCTGGGTGCAGACGACTCCCTGGACGTGTTCGGCGTCCACGGCGTGGGCGGCATCTTCGGTGCCCTGGCCACCGGCATCTTCAACTCCCCCAACCTGGGCGGCCCCTCGGCCGTCGGTGACTGGGTCACCGCCTCGGTGATCCCTGCTGCCGACTACGTGATCTCCACCCAACTCCTCACCCAGGCCAAGGCCGTGGGTCTGACGGTGGTGTGGTCTGCGGTGGTGTCGGTGATCGCCTACAAGATCGTCGATGTCGTGATCGGTCTGCGCGTGCCTGAAGAAGAGGAACGCGAAGGCTTGGACATCACGTCGCATGGCGAAACGGCCTATCACAAGTGATGCCACTGTGAGGCAGCTGCGAAGGCTGCCTCACTCTTCGCGGCCCAAGAGGCGCCCGGTCAAACTTGCACCGACAGCGCCCCAATGGCAAACAGCCCATTTCAGGGCTGTTTGCCATTGGGGATTCGCTCAGAAAGCCTGGAGCCCCCCCAAAAAGCCCTCTGCTAGACTGAAAATTCAACGATTGCCGCGCCGTTTCTCAGTCAGCTGACATGCCCTCCGAAAAATCCTTTGCAAGGGTGTCCTCCCAGAGGACCGACGCAAGCGCATGGACCGCTTTGCTGTTCGTCCCCTGTTTTGCCTTGGCGGCCTACATCTTTGCGTTCCGCCTTTGGGATCCTTACTCGTACTGGCTTGACGAGCTCTCAAGCGTTTCCGCCAGCAACCAGGGAATCCATCGCTTGATGGAACTGCTTCTGGCAGATGTGCATCCGCCTCTTTACCAGTTCACGCTCAAGGTATGGATCAGCATTTTTGGTGACGGCGAGGTCGCATGTCGCACGATGAGTGCGCTGCTTGCTGTCCTGTCAGCCTGCTTCATGTGGGCGTTTGTTCGACGTCATTTCACACCCTTGCCAAGGTGGGTGGCCTTGTTGGTCCTTTGCACCAACACCCTGTTCCTGTACTACGCCAACGAGGCCCGACCGTACGCCATGACCTGCATGATGGCGACCGTGGCCATCACGGCGTACCTGGACAGGCCAACCAACACTGTCAGCTGGAAGCTCCTTTTGGCGCTATGGGGCCTCTCGCTCAGCCATTACTTTGGCCTGATATTGGCTGGACTGATGGTGCTGTTTTGTTTGTGGGAGGTACGGCGTGACAGGAGCATGGTGGCCCGCGTCGTGGCAACGGGGTCAGCATGCCTGCTTTGGCCCATCGGACATGCATGCTTCGGTAGCCTGCTGAACATGACTGGAGGCAATTTCTGGATCGAGGTGCATGGCATCCGTGACACCTTGTCCATCGCCGCCTCCAATTTCTGGCCTCGCGCGCAAGCGCTGGGGCCGGCCGTGGTCGTGTTGCTTGGGCTGGGTGCCTGGATTGCCGGCTCGACGCGGCAGGTCCAGGCCATGCCCACAGAGCCATCCACCTCCGTACCGCTGCACTTGACACTGCGGCGACTGGGGAGCCTGCTGGTGGCCTCGCTCACGACGGTGTCGCTGATAGACCTGTGGACGCCCATCTCCACAGACCGCAACTACATCGTCATGCTGCCGCTGTTCGCTTTGCTTGCCGCTGCTTGCAGCAGTTGCTTGCTTCAATGGCATCGCGCAATGCGGTGGCCGATCTCCTTGGTCGTCGCAGCTTACGCGCTCGCATGCTTGCAAATCGGGCACGCCCAATTGATCAAAAAATCAGCCCCCCTCCAAGACTGGAAGGCCGCAGCGCAAGCAGCGGTTGAACGGAGTCCTCAGGCAACCTTCTACGTCACCAACCCAGACAAAGAGTTCATCTGGCGCCCCTTGATCGCCGCACACTATGTCAGCAAGTTTGCAAAACATCCGGTGAAGGTGCAAAGCTACATCCCGGGGGTGACCGTGCTGCAGCGCCCGGCCATCGTCCTCAGCGGCCACGACCAGCGATCCCCTGCGTCCATGTGGGAACGCCTGCGTGCGGAAGGTGCCCAGACCATCTTCCCGCCAGATGGCAAGCACCCAGCCGGATATGCACCCGCTGCTTGGTTCGTCCCAGTCGCTCCCCCACCGCCCTGAACCACCAGCCAACAGACATTGGATGCTCCGAAATGAGCCTGTACAGGAGGGGACATCGCGATGCTCCCTACAATGCTGCAGCTCAGGCGCCACACAACACAATCCCATGGTCCCCCACCTCATCACCGCATTGACCGGCCCCATCAACGAGCTTGAGCAGCGCATGCTGGAGTCCATGCCGGCCATTGAACGCTGGTTCCGGCTGGAATGGATGGAGCACACGCCGCCCTTCTACACCTCGGTGGACCTGCGCAATGCCGGCTTCAAGCTGGCGCCGGTGGACACCAACCTCTTCCCCGGCGGCTTCAACAACCTGACCAACGAGATGCTGCCCCTGGCAGTGCAGGCCTCGATGGCGGCCATCGAGAAAATCTGCCCCGAAGCCAAGAACCTGCTGCTGATCCCCGAGAAGCACACGCACAACACTTTCTACCTGGCCAACCTGGCGCGCCTGGTCCAGATCTTCACGCTGACGGGCTTGAACGTGCGCCTGGGCACGTTGGACGAGTCCATCAAGGAGCCCACCGACATCGAACTGCCAGACGGCAGCACGCTGACCCTGGAGCCCCTGCTGCGCACCCAGCGGCGCCTGGGGCTCAAGCACTTCGACCCCTGCACGATCTTGCTCAACAACGACCTGTCGGCGGGCATTCCCAAGGTGCTGGAAGACCTGCACGAGCAGTACCTGCTGCCACCACTGCACGCGGGCTGGGCTGTGCGCCGCAAGAGCAAGCACTTCGAACTCTACGAAGACGTCGCCAAGAAATTCTCCAAGCTGTTGGGCATGGACCCCTGGCTGATCAACCCCATGCATGGCGAGTGCGACGAGGTGGATTTCCAGGACGGCGCGGGACTGGAATGCCTGCAGACCCAGGTGGATGCGCTGCTGGGCAAGATCCGCCGAAAGTACAAGGAATACGGCATCAATGAGAAGCCTTTCGTCGTCGTCAAGGCCGACAACGGCACAGACGGCATGGGCATTTTGACGGTGCGTGACGCCAAGGAACTCGCCGACTTGAACCTCCGCACACGCAGCAAGATGTCGGTGGTCAAGGATGGCCAGGAGGTCACTCAGGTGATCATCCAGGAGGGCGTGCCAACCTACGAGCGCATGAACGAGGCCGTGGCCGAACCGGTGGTTTACATGATCGACCGCTACGTGGTGGGTGGCTTCTACCGCGTGCATGCCGAGCGCGGCATCGACGAGAATCTGAACGCGCCAGGCTCCAGCTTCGTGCCCCTGGCCTTTGCCGAGCCCACCCAGCTGCCCCGCCCCGGCGTGAAGCCCGGCGCCAGTGCACCCAACCGCTTCTACATGTACGGCGTGATCGCCCGCCTGGCGATGCTGGCCGCGAGCTACGAGCTGGCCGTGACCGATCCAAATGCCGAGGTTTATGCCTGACGCCCGTTGAAATCGGGCGATGGCGCGGTTGAGAGCACGACACGGCGGATTCGTCAAGGGACGCGTCACTGGCAAGGGCAAGGCACCCACAGTGGGGTGGGCGCGCACGCTGAACGGGCGCAAAATGGCGGATCGGTCGTTTCTCGCTCCAACTCTGTGCAGCATCCATCCAACGCTCCGCTCAGCAAATCTCAGCTCGCCGCACTGACGATGGGCGCCCTGGGCGTCGTCTATGGCGACATTGGCACCAGCCCGCTGTACGCTTTCAAGGAAGTCTTCGCGCACGGGCACCTCCAGCCCACGCCAGAAAACATCCACGGCATCCTGTCGCTGATGTTCTGGACGCTGACGGTGATCGTGTCGCTGAAATACGTCACGCTCATCCTGCGCGCCGACAACAACGGCGAAGGCGGCCTGATCGCCATGTTGGCGCTGGCCTCCACCGCGGTGAAAGACAAGCCCCGAACGCGGGCAACGCTGCTGGCCATCGGCATCTTCGGCACGGCCATCTTTTTTGGCGATGGGGTCATCACACCTGCCATCTCGGTGCTGTCTGCCGTCGAGGGCATGGAGGTCGCGGCACCCGGGCTGGAGCGCTTCGTCGTGCCCATCACCCTGGTGGTGCTGACATTGCTGTTCATGGTGCAAAAGCACGGCACGGGCGGCATCGGCAAGTTCTTCGGACCGATCACAGCGGTGTGGTTCATCGTGCTGTCCGTCATGGGCATGCACCACATCCTGGCCAACCCCTCGGTGCTGGTCGCCATGAGCCCGCACCATGCCCTGGGCTTCATCGTGAACCACCCCGGGCTGGCCTTCATCGCCCTGGGCGCCGTCATCCTGTGCGCCACCGGGGCCGAAGCGCTCTACGCCGACATGGGCCACTTCGGCAAGCGCCCCATCCGCCTGGCCTGGTTCGGCCTGGTGATGCCGGCGCTGGTCATCAACTACTTCGGGCAGGGCGCCATGCTGCTGGCCCACCCCGAAAACATCGGCAATCCATTTTTCGAGATGGCGCCGCAATGGGCGCTGTACCCGCTGGTCGGACTGGCCACCTGCGCCACATTCATCGCCTCGCAAGCACTGATCTCGGCGGCGTTTTCCGTCACCAAACAGGTCATCCAGCTGGGCTACTTGCCGCGCCTGCGCGTGCTGCACACCTCCGAGAAGGAAACCGGCCAGATCTACATCCCCTTCGTGAACTGGAGCCTGTACGCCTGCATCGTGATGGCCGTGATCTTCTTCGGCTCCAGCAGCAAGCTGGCCGCGGCCTACGGCATCACCGTGACCATCGACATGCTGATCACGACGGTGATGACCTTCTTCGTGATCCGCTTCGCCTGGGGCCTGAGCTTGGCGCTGTGCGTGGCCGCCACCGGGGTGTTCTTCGTCATCGACGTGATGTTCTTCAGCGCCAACGTGGTGAAGGTGATCGATGGCGGCTGGTTCCCCCTGCTGATCGGCGTGATCATGTTCAGCCTGATGCAGACCTGGAAAGACGGCCGGGCCCTGCTGAGCGAACGCCTGCGCTCTGACGCCATCGACCTGCACCCCTTCCTGGAAGCGGTGTTCTGCAGCCCCCCCCTGCGCGTGGCCGGCACAGCGGTGTTCCTGAACGCCGATGCGGGCACCACGCCCAACGCCTTGCTGCACAACCTCAAGCACAACAAGGTGCTGCATCAGCAAAACCTGTTCGTGACGGTGCGCTCGCACGAGGTGCCCTGGATCCGCGATGCCGACCGCGTCGAGGTGGAAGACATGGGCAACGATTGCTGGCAAATCATGCTGCACTTCGGCTTCAAGGACGAACCGGATGTGCCACGTGCGCTGAAGCTGCTGCAAGCCCATGGCGTGCAGATCGACGACATGGAAACGAGCTACTTCCTGTCGCGCGACATCGTCATCCCCACCATCGGCAGCGGCATGATGCCCTGGCGCGAAAAGCTCTTCGCCAGCATGCACCGCAACGCCTCAGGTGTGGCCGACTTCCTGAGCCTGCCCACCAACCGCGTGGTGGAGTTGGGCTCGAAGGTGGAGATCTGAGCGCGTGCGGCATCTGAAAGAGATGCTGCGAGACACCTCTCTGTCGGCGGTGTCAGCCGGCTTCGTGGCCACCTTGGTGGGCTTCACCAGCACCATCGCGCTGATCTTCCACGCGGCTCGCTCTCTGGGCGCCACGCCCGACCAGATCACCTCCTGGGTGCTGGCCTTGGGTCTGGGCATGGGCCTGAGCACGCTGGGCCTGTCGCTGTGGACGCGCGCGCCCATCCTCATCACCTGGTCCACGCCGGGCGCAGCGGTCATTGCCAGCGCGGCCACGGGCGTGAGCCTCCCCGAAGCGGTCGGGGCCTTCCTGGTCTGTGGCCTGCTGATGTGGCTGTGCGGCGTGACCGGCTGGTTCGAGCGCGTCATGAACCGCATCCCGCTGGCGCTGGCCTCCAGCCTGCTGGCGGGCATCCTGGCGAAGTTCGCGCTGCTGTCGTTTGCCGCGGCCACGCCCCAACCGCTGCTCATCGTCACGATGCTGATGGTCTACCTCGTGGGCAAGCGCTGGTGGCCGCGTTATGCCGTGCTCGGCGTGCTGATTGGCGGCACGGCCGTCGCGGCAATCCAGGGCCTGCTGGACACCTCGCAAGTGACGCTGCAGTTTGCCCAGCCCGTGTTCGTGATGCCGACGTGGTCCTGGCACGCGGTGCTCGGCATGGGCGTGCCGCTGTTCATCGTGACGATGGCCTCGCAGGCGGTGCCGGGGGTCTCGGCCATCCGCGTGTCGGGCTACCAGCCGCCGGTCTCGCCCTTGATGAGCTGGTCGGGCATCACCACCATGCTGCTCGCGCCCTTCGGCGGTTACGCCTTCAACCTGGCCGCCATCACCGCGGCCATCGTGCTCAACCCGCATGCCCATGCCGATGCCGGCAAGCGCTACACGGCGGCGATGTGGGCGGGCCTGTTCTACATCGTCATGGGCCTGCTGGGCGGGGCCGTGGCAGGGCTGCTGGCGGCCTTCCCGGCGGCGCTCATCATGGGCGTGGCAGGCATGGCCTTGCTGGGCACCATCGCCAATGGCCTGGCCACGTCATTGGCCGAGCCGGGCAAGCGGGAAGCGGCGCTCATCACTTTCCTGTTGACCCTGTCGGGCGTGACGCTGCTGGGCGTGGGCTCGGCCTTCTGGGGCCTTGTGGCCGGTGTGGTCACCCTCTTCGTGGAACACTACCGTGTCAGGCCACCCTCGCACGAAGGGCCCGATGAGCGGTGACGCCATCTTGCCCCACACCCTCCATCGCCACCATGCCACAGCTTCTGTTCGTCGCCGATCCGCTCGAGACCTTCAAGACCCACAAGGACAGCACCTTCGCCATGATGCGCGAAGCGGCCTCCCGCGGGCACACGCTGTGGGCCTGCGAGCCGCAGCAGCTGGTCTGGCAGCGCGGTGGTGTCGTCACGGCACACGCGCGCCGCATCGCGCTGACGGGTGATGCGCACGACTGGTTCGATGAGCTTGAAGCCGCCGACATCGCTCTGTGCCAACTGGACGCCGTGCTCATGCGCAAGGACCCGCCCTTCGATGCCGAATACCTCTACACCACCCACCTGCTGACGCAGGCCGAGCGCGAAGGCGCGCGCGTGTTCAACAGCCCCGAGGCCCTGCGCGCCCACCCCGAAAAGCTGGCCATCCTGGAGTTCCCGCAGCACATCGCGCCCACCCTGGTCACGCGCAGCATCGCCGCGGTGCGCGCCTTCCACGCCGAGCACCGCGACATCATCCTCAAGCCCCTCGATGGCATGGGCGGCGCGGGCATCTTCCGCGTGAAGGACGAAGGCCTCAACCTGGGCAGCATCGCCGAGACGCTGACGCGCGATGGCGCCCAGACCATCATGGTGCAGGCCTTCCTGCCGCGCATCAGCGAAGGCGACAAGCGCGTGCTGCTGATCGATGGCGTGCCCGTGCCCTTCGCGCTGGCCCGCATCCCGCAGGGCGGCGAAGTGCGCGGCAACCTGGCCGCGGGCGGCAAGGGCGTGGCCCAGCCGCTGAGCGAGTCCGACCGCGCCATCGCCGAGCACCTCGGCCCCATCCTGGCCGCGCGCGGCTTGCTGCTGGTGGGGCTGGACATCATCGGCGACCGCCTCACCGAGATCAACGTGACCAGCCCGACCTGCTTCCAGGAAATCACCGACCAGGCCGGCTTCAACGTGGCGCAGCGCTTCATCGACGCGCTGGAAAGCAAGCTGGCCAGCTGAGGTCACGCCAAACGGCGACAATACCGGGTTGCCCCTCACCCGGATCCCCCATGGCTGTCCTGTCCCTGAACGACGCGTGCCTGGCCTTTGGCCACGTCGCCCTGCTTGACCACACCTCTTTTGCGCTGGAGACGGGCGAACGCGTGGGCCTGATCGGCCGCAACGGCACGGGCAAATCCTCCCTGCTGAAAATCATGGTCGGCATCGACAAGCTCGACGACGGCCAGGTGCAGGCGCAAAAGGGCATCGAGATGGCCTATGTGCCGCAGGAGCCCTCGTTCGCCGACGGCGCCACCGTCGAGAGCACCGTCAGTGAGGGTCTGGGCGACATCCGCGAACTGCGCGAACGCTTCGAGGCGATCACGCACGGCGAAGGTGATGCCGACGACATGGAAGCGCTGATGACCCAGATCGAAGCCCGCAACGGCTGGAACTGGGAGCAGCGCGTCGAAGAGACCCTGCAGCGTCTGAACCTCTCGGCCGACCTGCCCATTGCCAGCCTCTCGGGCGGCATGAAAAAGCGCGTGGCCCTGGCGCGTGCGCTGGTGGCCAGCCCCGACGTGCTCTTCCTCGACGAGCCGACCAACCACCTCGACCTCGACGCCATCACCTGGCTG
>Ga0209617_10000065_pt1 | contig 36259 bp, 26 predicted proteins | sample LakEriepJuly2011_2_FD_187459 | JGI IMG/M metagenome (GOLD analysis project Ga0209617, IMG submission 187459) | Freshwater microbial communities from dead zone in Lake Erie, Canada - CCB epilimnion July 2011 (SPAdes) (version 2) | ecosystem: Environmental > Aquatic > Freshwater > Lentic >...
AAAAATACTAGAAGTTTATTATGAAAAATGTTTAGAAGAATATTATGCTCCTCCATGTCAACATTCGAAAATACGAGGAGGGGAAGGATATGAAAAAGTAGCAAAAGAAACACTCATTGGGAAATAATATTGTTGAATTTTACACTTTATTATTTGTTTAGCAAAAGTAGATATTTTTTATAAGTATAAATATATAAGATATTTTATGTCAAACACTCCAGGAAACCAAAGATATTTAACGCGTTCTTTCCAACCAGATCAACAAATCCGTACACCAGAACCAGGTACAAATCCGCTTTATCGTAAATATGCGAATACAAATTATATTACACGCCAAAATGAAGGCGACAATTCAATGTCAACTGTTTATAAACAAACTCCGTCAAATATGAACTATAATAATATGACTAACTGGAAATTAGAAGGTGGTATTTACAGGAAATCAAGAAAATCAAGAAAATCAATGAAATCTAGGAAATCCAGGAAATCTAGGAAATCTAGGAAATCTAGGAAATCCACTAAAAAATAAAAGTGACTTTTTTATAAAATAACTTTTAGGAAAACGACTTAAACCATTGCCATTAATTAATAATAATTATAAATTAATGGCTACTAAATATTTAGTAATACATAATAAGCACGAAGGTTGTTATGATTTCCAATATTACGAAGACAATAGTTCAAAAACAAGGCTTACTTCTATTACAATCAATCCGCCTAAAGTTTTTTTATTTACAGACAAAGAACAAGCTCATGAATTTTTTAGTGAATATATGAATGACGTAGATGTATTAGACATTCGCTGTAAAAAAGAAAATGATGAAGTTGAACATATTGATTATTGTACATGTGGTTGTATAGAAATGGACGATGACGGTAATCCAATATTATTTTATAATAAAAAGAATCAGATTTTTTTCATGGAAATTGGCGCACAGGTTTTTACACCACCCTCTGAATTAAAAAATGATATTATTAATTTTAATTTAACCAATAAATTAATTCGAAAAAGTAAAACTTTAGGGAAAGAACAAAAACAAAGATATATCGAATTGGGTAAAATGTGCGAACAATTAAAAGATGATGAATAAATAAAAAGAATTATTTTAGGAATTTTCTTCCGAGTTTTTAATTTTTTCTTGCGTTATAATATAAAATGACACTCGGATCGCACGCCTCGAACCCAAGTGGTTCCGCTACTTGGGTAGGAAACGGAGGTTCAGTACAAACTACACCAGCAGCAGCCAGCATTGCTGGTCAATTACAAGCTCAATTAGTTGGTAAAGCTACAGTTACAGCATCAGGAAATACTGTTACAATTAACGCTCCTAAAGGATTACCTGAAGGACAATATGACGACTTGAAATTAATTCTACCAACTACCCAATCTGTTTCAATTACTGGTAGTAATATTGGTACAGTACAATCTAATGGCACCGTCAGGCCTTTAGGTGCTGCTAGTACCACTGCTACAGCAGTTCTGAACAGAACATTCACTGCTAAATGTGCAGCTGCTCAAACTGACGCTGTAAAAAAAGGGAACACTAATATTGAAGTCGGACTGCCAGCAGCATCTACTATTGATGCTATTGGAGACATATTAGGTGATGATGGTGACACAATGGGTTTTGAAAAGCAAGTATTCTCCATGACTTTTAATACTGCTGGTGGTGCAGTAGTTGGTGGTTCTAATCCTTTTCCTCCTATAGTTCCTATAGTTAGTGGTACTAATGCTGGTGCTGGTGTTGGAGAATGTGGTGAGGGCTGTATGTAAACAATCTTCAATTAATAATTAATACTTTTTTTGAGTTAAAACTATGGTAAGCAAAATTATAAAAAAAATACGCAGTTGGACTAATAACTTGTGGTTTTGTTTTTAAACACAAATTATTAATAATACTATAATTATGAGATATTTCTTCAATAACAGCAAACCCAAAACCTTTTCCTTTGTTTTTTTTATTCGCTGTTTTCCAAAAACTTATTTTAAATCCTTGAATAAAGATCTGTTCGCCTTCTCTATCGGTTTTATCAAAACTATTAATCGAAGCAAAACAAGACAATATTTCGACATCTTTCTCATAAAAAACGCATGTTTTTCTATAAAAATACGCACCCAAAATGATATTATCTTTCATTAAAACATAAGAATAAATATTCTTTGTTTTAATTAATTCAATAATATTGGAGGGTTCACTATTTATAACAATATCAAAATGAGTTTTGCTTGAGGTTCGAATAAAATCGTATAAAAAATGAAAATTGTGTTCATTTATTTCTAACAATGTGTACATAGCATGTAATTCAATTGGTGTATTCCATTTGTCCATAAGAAATCCATAGGTAGAATATATACACAACGGAACTATCCCAGTCAACTCTTCTTCTCTCTTGAATAAACTAACAACAATCTTTTTATTCAAATGTCTTTGATTGTAATGATGTGTCTGTATTATTTGTGGTGCTATACCTTGTTTTCTATATGATTTATCTACGCATAAATAATCTACATAATAAGTGTCAAAATAGGAATCTTTCTCTCCATTGTTTATAAAAACATGTAGTGGGCGAGAAGTAATTACTCCGATGATTCGACGTTCTTCGACAGTAGTGCTTTTTTTTAAGTCAGTAACAAGTTCTGGTTGAGTATAAAAAGAAATAAATGATTTATCATTATGTCCTTTGAAATAGGGAGATACGTTATTCAATGTTGGAACAAAAACATTGTCTTTATTTTGTAAATAATTGGAATTGATAAAATGAATAAACCGATGTATTTTGTGGGCGGCAGTGTCTTCATAATACAACGTTTCAATATCTTTAAAGTTTGTATACTTATTTTTATTTGGTAAACCATGCTGAATAATTCCTGGAGGGAATATCATATACCCTATGTCGTATACATGGAACACTGGTTGAATTAACCAAAACCCATATTTTAATTTAATATAGGAATAGCATAACAACAAAAGAATCAAAAACACAATAAATATATATGAAATATATTCATACATATTTATTTATCATTATTTTTTAAAATCTTTAATAACTAATTTGTTCAACATATTAGTAGAGTGTTTTCACTTTTGTATTTTTGTATTTTTGAATAGAGTCTAAATAAATAGAAATTGCGCATGGTTTATCAATGAAATCGCCTACAATAACAGTTTTATTTTCCAAATCTTTGTAATGAGTAAAAAAATACTTGATTTTATCTAACAAATGATGCGGTATTTGAGAAATATCATTCAGGTTTTTATAAGTAGGGTCTATTTTACTAATTGGACAAGCAATTATTTTTGGGTCTCGCCCTTCATCATCCGATGTATCTAAACAGCCCAAAATTTTACATTTTATATAGGATGTTGGGATTAATTCATCTTCCATTATAACTACAACATCTATAGGATCTCCATCATCACTTAATGTATTTTGAACAAACCCATAATTGAAAAAGTATTGTAAAGGGGTATGTAAAATACGATCACATCTAAATGCGTTGATTGTTTTATCATATTCATATTTTATGTGAGAATTTTTTGGGATCTCTATAAAAACATCAATAACATATTCATCTTGATTTTGATATTGTTCCATTATTCCTTATAATAAAACATATTCATTAAGTAGGTTTCATAAATATATATATATATTGATATTCATATCCTACTTTAACAAGGTCTATTTTTCCTTGAATGATAAAACCAGCTTCTTGGGCTAAATTGGTGATGTCTCCTAAATCACTCATGTAGAGAATATGTTCCTGTTTTCTTACTCTACCATCATTAAATTTGAATTTTTCATCAAATATTGCTACATCGGATGATGATGTTTCATTTATTTTGAAATTAGAATTATATATGAATTGGTCAAAATTAATCTTCGTTTTAGTAATCCTTTCTTTAGCATACTTTTGAGGTGAAACAATGTACAAAGGATTTCCAGGAGGTAATATTGGATCAAACTTATTTTTGTCTACTAGATGAACAAATAAATAACCTCCAGGTTTTAACCAATCCATACAATTGTTAAAAAATTGTTGCTTATTATTTAAATAATAAATGGTAAAATACAAACATAATATGTGTGTAAACATATTATTACTAAAAGTGTCTCTATTTAAAACATCCGCTAATTGGAAATTCAACCCAGGATAATTTTCCATTGCTTTTTTTATCATGGATGGAGAATCATCAATTCCCAAAATTTCAACGCCAGGATTCGCAGCAATTTTTCCTACATGATGTCCAGTACCGCATCCAACGTCAAGTATAATAGTCTTTGTATTGGGCGAAGCTTGGTTCAGTATCATTCCAACTTCATAATCATTCTTAACTTGGTTGAATACTAAAAGATCATAAATAGAAGCATAAAAATCGTCATATATATCTGGACCCTTTTTGAAGAGAAACTCCTGTTCTTGAATGAAACCCTCTAATAATCCATTGTCACGGTTATTAATTTCTTTATTGATTGTTTTAAAAATTACAATTATAATTAATAACAAAGATACAAAAAACAATAATTTTCCAAAATTAGACAATTTATTATATAAATTTGTAATTGACTTAAAATTCATCTATATGTATTGTTGTTATTTTTTTTGTATAATTTTTATTATATGTTGGAAGATTCTGAAATAAATGATATTAGACAAATGAAAGAGTTTAAAGGAATTACTTTTTCAAATTTCAAAAAATCAGATGTTAAAAAAGAATTACTAAATAGTTTAATACAGTCAAAAATAGAGCCTACTTGTTACTGGAGCGCTGAATTAATTTGCGCTGGCCATTTTAGTGATGTTTGGGAAACGATATTACATTTTTATAGTAAATACATTCATTTAGGCAATCCTAAAATTGCTATTTATTTGGAATTAAGAATAAATAATTTTAAACAAGTGATCATAAATGGATATATGGACAATGAATTGAGATTAAGAAACAATGAAAAAATACGGAGACTGTTTTGTGAAATAATGTGTGTTCTTTGTGACGCTAAACGTAAACATAGTTTTGACAATATAAAGATGAAAAAAACAGATTTTGATATGTCACAAATGAATGAACGGCTTAAAGCTCCTTCTACATATTATGGTAAAGAAATATTCATGAAAGAAGACCCTAAAGAATTGTTTATTGCGGTAAATGAACTAGCATATAATTTGTCAGAAGATTCCAGGAACATTATTGAAAGCTGTTATTGGATAGAATGGTTAATTGAATTTGACGCAATGTGTAAAAATAAAAAAGAACCTATGAAATGTGAAAGACGTAGTTTTATACCAGTTGATGGTAAATATCAAATGGATGTCATTTGGATCATATGGGATTTGTTTTTGAAAAAATCGGAAAATAAACCTGCTATTATTCAAAAAATAATCAAGGCTTTATTGACATTATTTACATTAAAATATACAATAGGGTGTAATAGAAGAAGAAAATACATATTGTATTTTGTTGTATCACTTTTATGTGAGAATATTCATTTACAAGAAGAAATAATGAGAGAAGATCAAAAAACAATTGTCGCAAATATTGTTAAAAAAATCAATTTACTTTACAAGGAAATAAAAAAAAACGAGGAAACATCTGGAACAGAATATTTATTCAATAATGTTAAGGCTTCCAATTTAGAAAAAACAATAGAACAATTGGAAATGATGGATACGTTTGGAGAGAAATTTGTCCCTAGATTGTAATTTCAGTCATTTCGTTTATTTAGAGTGACTCATTCCAAAAATAAAATTATTATAATATTTCTATTATTTATAGATAAATGTCAAAACTCGTTAAAATGAACAAAACTACTAGAGCATCCAATACTTCAAAGGGGTCAAAAATGACAAAAACACTCAAAAACAAGCAATATGGAAATAACAACACACTACTGAGAAATTTTCAAAGTGAAATTACGGTTCAATTTTTTGAAATCCTACTAATGATTAAATTGTACCATTGGAAGACGTATAGTTATTCTACACATAAAGCGACTGATGAATTGTATTCAAAAATCAATGAACACATGGATAAATTCATCGAAGTTCTTTTAGGAAAATCTGGTATACGCATTGATCTTACAAATAAGAAAAATATTCGATTATATGATTTAAATAATAATATGGATAAATTGATTAGTAAAATTAAAGATTTCAAAAGTTATTTAGTTGATTTGACGAATAATAAAGCAATAAAGTTAATGTCAAATACCGATTTACTGAATATTCGTGATGAAATTTTAGGTGATTTAAATCAATTTCTTTATTTACTTTCATTTAAATAAAGTGGATACAAAATTATAATAAATTTAAATTATCTATTTTTATTATAATATTTAATATAACTAGTAATGGATAGTATTCAATCAAATGATTTATCGACATCTATAATGAAAACCATTAGTCAATCGAATGATACAGGTTTTGACTCTTCTCTCAGTGATAATACAACATCCAATAATGTATTTGATTATTTTAAATCATTTTCATTATTTACTTGGATGTTAATTATTATAATTTTAGCATTATTGGGGTTCAATATATTTGTATATTTAGCAAAAGGAACACAAGATATTAGTAGTGTTTTTAAAAATTTATTGGTATACTTCGGATTAACAAGCAGTGAAATAATTAGTAATACGGCGGTGGGTACTAAAACCGTAGTTGATACAGCAGCAAATGCTGTTATACGAGGTTCTAATGAAATCCAAGGTAGTTTAGCAAAAACGCGAGAAAATGGAACTCCTATTCAAAACACTTTTCCACAACAAAATGACATGGATGTGGATATTATGAAAAACAAAACGTTAAATCAATCTTTGAATAAATCACAAATACAACAAAAAGATACTGGATCTTATCAAGCAGATGATTCAAATAGTAATATTCAACAAGGAGTATCCAAAGCAGGCTATTGCTATATAGGAGAAGATAAAGGATACAGATCTTGCGTATACGTAAATGAAAGTGATCAATGTATGTCAGGAGATATTTTTCCAACAAATGAAATTTGCGTTAATCCTAGTTTAAGATTATGAAAAAATAATTCATAAGAAGTGAATTATTTTTTTTTTAAAAATTATTTAATTTATATAAAGTATAAATGGCTCCGACACCCACCCCCACACCCACTCCTGACGTTCCTGTTACAAACACACTTGCTGATAAAGCAAATGTAAATAGTTCAAGTGTAATTTCTACAGGACAGTCTACATTTATTGGTGATAACACTGTCTTCACTGATAATCTAAGCAATGGTATTCAAACATATCTACCTGTGTTATCTACATCTCAAGTTCATTCTAAAGGATTTAGAGTATTGGCTGGTACTACTAACAATTACTTTGCTTCAGATAATTTAAAAATCGATTGTTGTGGTAATTTTTTTTCAGCTGGTACTATTGATATTAGTGGTTCAATTTTAGCATATGGTACTGCTAGTTTTGCAAACAATAAATTTAAAGTTGATGCTAGTGGTGCTGTTATTGCTTCCAATGGTCTTTTCAAAGTAGACCGTTTTGGTAATGTTGATGTTTCAGGCAATTTATCTGTTTTTGGTACCTCTAGTTTAGCATCTGGTAAATTCATCGTTGACGCATCTGGTAATATGTTGACACAAGGTTCTCTAACAAGCAGTAAATTTAATGTTGATAAAAATGGTAATGTTGACGCTTCTGGTAATTTATCTCTTGGTGGTACAGTTAGTTTAGCATCTGGTAAATTCACAGTTGACGCTAGTGGTGCTATTTTTGCTTCCAATGGTCTTTTCACAGCTGACCGCTTAGGTGTTGTCACTGCTAGAAGTAATTTTGTTTCCCAAACTGGTGATTTCAGTACTACAGGTGGTTCATTCACTACAACAGGCGCTGGTGGTTTCTCAACATCTGGATCTGGTAATTTTTCAACTTCATCTGGTAATTTTACAACAGTAGGCGGTTATTTTGATGCTTCTGGTGGCAGCTTTACTACTAGAGATTCTGGTGGATTCACAACAAATGGTGGTTCTGGTAATTTCGCAACTGGAAGTGGTTCTTTTACAACAAATTCAGGTAATTTATCCACTACAACTGGTGATATAGTTGGTAAAAATTTGGTTATTAATAATGGAAACAATTATTTAACTCTTGATAGTAAAACTCCTTTACTACGATTTAATAATTCTGGTTTTTCTAGTAATAATGGCACATTTATTATAGATAGTTCAAGTGGCATTATTAATACTTTTGGTACTATTTCATCAACTGGCGCAATTACAAGTTCAGGTGCTTTAACTGGCGCAAGACTTAGTATTGGTATGGATGCTAGTAATAATGCTAATTTTACAATTGATTCAACTGGTGCGATCACAACACAAAATTACACTATTGCTAATTCAGGCTCTGCTAATTTTGCTAATGGAAAATTTATGATTAATCAAGATGGCAGTATAAGCGCTTCAAATAATAATTTTGTAGTCGACTCTTCTGGATCTATTATTGCTTCCAAAAACATTGGTGCTTCCGGTACAGCAAGTTTCTTAGGTGGCAATTTTACAGTTGATTCAATAAATGGTATTAAATCCAATAATAATTTTGTAGTTGATGTCAGTGGCAATATGAATAAAGTAGGTAATATAGTAAGTCAAGGTGGATTATCTACAACACAATCTATGTATGTTGGTGGCACAGATGTTAATGGTGCTAATATTATATTATCCAATAACGGTATTTCTAATTTTAAACAAGGAGTTACAATTGGAAAATCAAGTACTGGATATAATTTTGTTGTTGACTCCAATGGTAATTTAACAACTCAGGGTACTACTAATTTAGCAGCTGGTAATTTTACAGTTGATGGTAGTGGTAATATGAAAGCTTTAAATAATAATTTTACAGTTGACTCCACAAATGGTATTCAATTTTACAACAATAAATTTGCGGTTGATTTAAGTGGTGACATTGTCGCTGCTGGTAATCTAAATGCCGCTGGTAGTCTAAATACAAGTAATTTTAGTGTCAATACTAATGGTGATATTATCACTGCTGGTACTCTAAAAACCAGTAAATTTGCTGTTGACGCACTAGGTAATGTTGACGCTTCAGGTAATATTGTTGGTCATCAAAATTTAACCATTTCAGGAAGTGCTAATTTACTCAACAATAATTTCACAGTTGACTCTACAAATGGTATTAAATTTTACAACAATAAATTTGTTGTTGATTTAAGTGGTGACATTGTCGCTGCTGGTAGTCTAAATACCAGTAATTTTAGTGTCAATACTAATGGTGCTATTGTCGCTGCTGGTAGTTTAAATACCAGTAATTTCAGCGTGGATGTTAGTGGTGCTATTGTCGCTGCTGGTAGTCTAAAAACCAGTAAATTTGCTGTTGACGCACTAGGTAATGTTGATGCTTCAGGTAATTTATCTACTTATGGTAGTGCTAGTTTAGCAGATGGTAAATTAAAAGTTGATGCTAGTGGTAATATGATGACTGAAGGTAGTTTGAAAAGTAGTAAATTTACTGTTGACGCACTGGGTAATGTTGACGCTTCAGGTAATTTATCTGCTTATGGTCCTGCTAGTTTAGCAGCTGGTAATTTCAAAGTTGATGCTAGTGGTGATATTGTTGCTGCTGGTAGTCTAAAAACCAGTAAATTTACTGTTGATAGAAATGGTAATATTGACGCTTCAGGTAATTTATCTGCTTATGGTCCTGCTAGTTTAGCAGCTGGTAATTTCAAAGTTGATGCTAGTGGTGCTATTGTTGCTGCTGGTAGTCTAAAAACCAGTAAATTTACTGTTGATAGAAATGGTAATGTTGACGCTTCTGGTAATTTATCTGTTGGCGGTACAGTTAGTTTAGCATCTGGTAAATTCACACTCGACGATAATGGTATTGGTTTTTTCAATAAGCATGTTACAACCAATACAGCATTTTCTGATTATACTTTACCATTATCTATTACAGATGATTTTTATACTTATTATGATCCAACTAAACCTATTCCAGCACAAGATGTAAGTGCTATGACTTCTCTGTTTGAAACACCAACAAATAACCGTTTTACTACTCAAGAATATGTTGACAAAGTTTTATTTGTTCAAACTGCTCGTATAAATAATTTAGTTGGTCCTGATGCTAGTGCTGCTCTTCAACAATTAGCAAGTTACCAAAAATTAATTGCTGCTATTGATGGTACAACAACCGCAAATATTATTAATTCTTTAAATACTAGTAATTATGAACTTTTAAATACAATCAGTAATACTATCAGTACTGGTTACAATCCAATATTGATCAACTGTGTTCCTTCTATATGGGGTTCACAATGTCCACCTAGACCTATTCCTACTCCAATTACACAAAGTTATTTCCAAGACGGTTGGTTCTTTGCAAATCAGGATAATGACAATGTAATTAACTGGTATTTACCAGCATCCTCAAATCTAAAATTAGGATCAATTAAAAATTTATTTATAAATATATTCGCAGTTTCTAATATAAGTGTTCCATCCATTTCTATTTTAACAAATAGAGGTCAGATTACATATTCTTTTAACACCTCATCGTCTATTTACACTGATCCAAAAAGTCAAACAGCATATAAACCCATCTGTTTATATACGAATGATATGCCATCTAATATTTACAATGGTCCATCCGGTGAATTTCCATTTACTAGCGCTACATCTTTCCTTTATAGTGCTTCAACAAGTACTAGTACATTAAATTTAATCCAATCCCGACCTACAAGTTTTCAAACAAGTTATCCACAATTACCAGTAATGAATAGCACTGATATTGTAGAATATTTCTGTATTCAAACATCTGTTACCACAAATAATTTGGATGTTATGTTTATTCTACAATCATTCAATATATCAACTAGTGATGGTACTACTAAAATGTTATTTAAAAATAGTGATGTTGTTAATAATTACATCATGAATAAATTCTTCAAACAATACACTGACTTCAGTAGTACAAGTAATAATAATGAATTACAAGTTACTAGCTACGCAGATTATTTCAATAATGTTGTTAATAATACTAGTTTGGTTTCATCAACAAATCCACCATCTAATTTCAACACAAATATAACAGTTAAAGTGAATAATACTACAACTTTAATTAATCCTATAGCAAGTGTTGTAAATGTTGGATCATCTACAACTAGTGTTCCAATCGTTATTACACCAGACAGTACTACAAACGTAATAACTGCTACTTTAACAAATAACAATGTAACAAATGTTTCTATTTCACTTACCGATATTAGTGGAAATTATTCAGCAACTATTAGTAATTTACTCGTTGGCGATAATACTGTAAATATAACAAGTAGACAAAGTTCAACTAATATTACTTCATTATTCAGCATTGTTATTCATAGATATTCTAATGATTCATCCATACAAAGTATTCAAGTATTTTCACAACAAGTCGGAAGGGGGTCATTTATAAATCCTACAACAGGATTCATTTCAAGTTCTGGTACAAAGATCGTTGGAGCCGCTAGTACAGGTGAATGTACTCTAGCTAGTGGTTCTTTAATTAAACTTCAATTTGCTACTCTATCAACTGCTACTATAACAGTTGCTACTACTTCTAGTGCTGCAACATATAAAATTGCTTATCCTCATACAGGATCACTAGTATCACCAATTCGAGACGGTGAGGGAAACTTAAATCTTGTTACAAGCAATTTAGGATTTGGAAATAATTTTGTAAGAATAGTAACAACAGCCGAAGAACCTAATTCACCATCAACATTGACTGGATACATTAATTTATATGTTTTAAAAAGAGAAACGACTACATCTACTTTCCAAGTTAAAACAAAATCATCCCCAGTCACTTATATTAATGTTACAAGTGGAAATACAGTTGATATCGATAGTAGTTTTTATAACGCTGCTGTAAGCAGTATCATGAACGTAGCAGCTACTAGTGGCACTGTAGGCGCTTTTAGTGTACAAAATAGTAGTTATGGTAGTCCTACAGTCAATGGTAATATAGCGTATGGACTGAATACAGTAACTTTTACAATTACCGCTGAAGATACAAGAGTTACACAATCTCATAGTGTAAACGTTTATTGTACATCAACCGTAACAACATTAAGTAGCTTAATGATCGGTGGTGTTAGTTCAATTAATGGTACACCTTTCGCTAGTTTACCGAATAACAGTACAATCAATTTAGCACCTACTACAACTAGTGTTCAAATTGTAGCAACACCAACCTCTTCAATTGGTACAGTAAAAATTAATGACGGTAATTACAATGCTTCATCTACATTTACTGTTTCGTCATTAACACCTGGTTCAACTTCTACATTAACAATTATTGTTAAATCTTCTCAAACAAACTCAAATGATTTAAATTATATTGCACCAAGTACTCTTACTTACACCTATAAATTAAATGTTCAAGATACTAATCTTGATTCACTTTACTATGACGTATCTTCGTCAACTGTTGCTAGTGTAAATAATAATCAAATAACATTTGATCCTTCTAACAATGCTAGTGTTACTTTAACTTCAACTGGAGTCCCATATCAAAAATTCTATCTTAAAGCAATTGAAGAAGCTAGTGGCAATACTCTTACATATGATTTAAGTAATAATGTCACTTCGACATTGAATAACCCAATTACAAGTAATGTTACTTTTGAAGTTTCTTTAGCAGGAGGATTCAATTATATTAATATTAAAGATACATCTGTAGATGGCAATTATAATCAAGTTTACAATTTAGCTGTTAATAATACATCCAATGACATTTCCGTATCTAGCGCATCATGGATTAACGCTGATATGAGTGGCGCTCTTGTTATTGGCTCGCCAAATTCAATTCAATTGGACGTATCTGGAATTGTTACGTTGTCTGCTACACCTACATGCCCAGGCGCAGCTATTAATATGTATACATTAGATGCTAGTAATAATTACACTGGTACTGTTGTAAACCAGCAAATCAATGTAGATACAGGCGCAACAGTCCAAGTTGGTATGTTCACTACAGCACTTAATGGCACAACCACTTACCCATTAACACCACAAGTTACAGCATCTTTCGTCGGTCCAGCTCCTGTTAGTAGTGAACCAGTTATGCCAGTGATAACTTCTATGAAATATTCTTTTCCTAATAATCCTACGTTAAACGACGGATTCGCTGACCCCAACAGTGATTTTGTTATTGTACCTAGCACTACAAATACATTTTTGTTTACTCCACAAACAACAACATTAAATTACACTATTGAAACCATTATCCACTCTACTAATGGTAGTATTATGAGTATTGTTACTGTAACCAATAATCCTAATGGAACCGCGACAGTGGTGGTACCCCACTCTAGCGGAGTTTTTAATTTTAATTTTAGAATAAAAGATGCCAATAACAATGAGTCAGACCCTTATCTTGTGAAAATTAGAAGTTTTCAGTCATTATCATTTAATACAACTACCAATAAATTTAATGATGACAATTATGGAACAGAATTAAATAGATTAACCACTGTCTACAATGGTTTTCCTGCAACAGTGAAAAATTCGCACCTTACCGCTGGAGGGGGAGGTTCTTTAAGGACAGTATCTCAATATATCTCACCAGACGGTAATGCTATAGCATTACTTGCTGATTATAGTACAACATCATATGGTAGTACAACAATTGGAAATAGTCTTTCCAACTTTCCTGCCAGTGGCGCAGTTTTAACTGCTCTGATATATAACAAAAATACATATAAGTGGGAACCTTACGTAATTTCAGGATTTGGTACTTCAAGTCAATATGTAAGTAATTACAATAGTCTTGGCATTGCTGGTACTGGAATAAATACAGGTATGCAAGTCAGACAATTGATTATAAATTCATCCACAAATCTATTCGATGAAAACACAGTATTTTTCAGTATCCAAATGTCTACTGCTTCTCCTTACACCTCATATAGCATGCAGAGTTTTGTAGCCGCTGGTTATAATAGTAGTTTCGGTTTTAAATCATTCTCAAACTTAGCAATAAATTCTGGCAGCACTCAAATAAAGAGTTACAATGCTACTAACGCAGTTTATGACACTTTTTCAAATAATGCCAACCCAAATTATTTCTTGGCTAATAGTTTAAATAATTCTTTATTTAAAGTCAACAAGATAGAAATAGTAGGTGTTATTGGCGATTTCACACAATACATTGTCTATCATGAGGGCGCTGGATATCAAGCTAATGATAGTAATGAGTTTAATCCTATGATTATCAATGAATCTGCATCAATTGGAAAAATAACAACAGGTAGTGGTAGTATTATTTATACGGCACCAGCAGTAATCGCTAAAACTGAACTTATTAATTTTCAAGGTGACCGTCAAGGTCACTTTGACCCAAATGCTTCTTTTGATAATACTAGTTTCGACAAAAACGCAACAGATCCCATGTTACGACTCAACTTAACGTCAAATGGTAATAGTCTCCATTATTATTTACCGTTCGAATATAACGCAAGTTATGGAAATTATAGAATTAAATTAAATAATGTATCAACAATTCTTAAACCATTATTTATCAATCCATAGTAATATTGATGCCATTCTATCTAATCTAAAAATATAATAAATCAATTCATACATTATTATATTTTATTCAAAAAAGCGTTTACTATTAAACAGTAGCATGAAGAGTTGAAACACCTTTATAAGAAAGATAATTCAATTTAATAATACCATCACTTCGAAGATTTATGGTAGTACTACCTCGCGGAGAAAATAAATTACTATAAATCATAATCCCTGAAGAAGACAATATTGTAACGTAATCACTAGTTCTATTTATTATATTGATTTCTTTGTAATTGTTAGTTGTAAACAACGAATCCTCTAATATATATGTTCCATCTGGATTCACGTTTGTGTTATCGATAATTATATGAACAATTGAATTAATTCCATTTTCGCCTCGTATGCCTTGTGGTCCTGGATCTCCTTGTAGTCCTTGCGCACCTTGTGGTCCTGGATCTCCTTGTAGTCCTTGCGCACCTTGTAGGCCTGGATCTCCTTTTTGTCCTTGCGCACCTTGTAGGCCTTGCGCACCTTGTGGGCCTGTATCTCCTTTTTGTCCTTGTAAACCTTGTAGGCCTTGAGGACCTATAGCGCCATCTCTTCCTGCTATACCTTGAGCACCTATAGCACCATCTTGACCATCTCGGCCAGGTAAACCTTGCAAGCCTTGTGGACCCTGTGGACCAGTAACACCATCTTGACCATCTTGACCATCTCGCCCAGGTACGCCTTGCAAGCCTTGTGGACCTCGCTGACCCTGTGGACCCTGTGGACCAGTAACGCCACCAATTCCACCAACGCCACCAATTCCACCAATTCCACCAATTTCACCGCTAATGATATTATTATAAGTAACCACATTGGAAGGAGGCGACGAATTGGTTGAAAGAAATGCTATAATATATATTTCATAAGGTCCATTAGGTAAATCTGTCAAAATGGTATTATAATTGGTAGAATTTACAATGGTTTTGTATAACCTATTATTAACGAATATAGTAAACTTATTTGCAGGAATACTATTATTTTGAATTGTCCATGATAATTCCACACTATTCACAGTAGAAGCAATAATAGAAAGAACTGGAGCATCTACCTGAATAGCACTTTTGAAAAATTTATAATTAATCGGCCATTTATCTGTACTATTGTTCATTGTTCTTCTTTCCTTGGGGTACCAGGTTTGTATACGAGGATCCCAATATAGAAGTTGAATTGGTCCAGGTACGTCCGAATCAGAAGTAGGATGATAATTTGGTCGAGGAATCTCCTCGATCACTTCTCCTGTACATGGATTCTGATATGTACCACACACTAAATTACCTCCGTCTTTATAAGTTAAATTAGGACAATTTGGATCACTTACTTGGACAACTGGTTGAAAAGGACCCGCAGGATTAACAGGTGTTCCTGGAGTGATGTCGTTAATTGGATACACAGTAAACCCAACTCTTTTCAAACTCGCCGTATTTGGATTCGTATATGTTTCAGTTTGCGTTGCCCAAGACTTTGTTCTATTGGTCCACAAACCCTTTGCTATTTGGGAATATCGTTGATTTTTTGTTAAGTTAGAACTATTTTTTTTATATTGTAAAACATTTCCCTTATTTATTTGAGCTATTTTCTGAAAAACCAAAGGATCATAACCGTCGTTTGTTGTATCATATGTACAACGATTTTCAACTCTATTCCATGCTCTTGGAGGTATAGGTAAATAATTACAATTATATAAATTAGTCATTGTCGTAACTATTATAATTATATATAATTAATTTTATATATAATTTTATATTCGTGGGTTTTTATTTATGGATTGAAAGTATCATTGGCTCCATTGAAAAACCATCGTAACGACAAGTAATTTGATTTTTTAATATTAATTCCATCAGATCCAACCATTTTCGTATTTGGTCCTTTCTCAATAATTCGCTGAACTCCAGCAGTTCCTAAAGCATAATTATAATACCATAGATTAGAAATATAACCATCAAAACCACCATTCATTGCTACATAAACATCTCCATAATTTTGTTTAGGTACACCTGTCAATTCAAGACTTCGAGTGATTGTACCATTGATAAAAACATCCAACGTTCTATTTTGACATCGAACAATAACATTCACCCATTTATTTAACGGAATATCTGGAATTTTAATTTCTTCGTTGATTACACTAAAAGTGTTCATTATGACAACTAAAGTATTTGAATTCGGTGCTAAATATAAACCAGGAGCGTTATTTGGAAAATTCAAACCATTTTCAGCTAAATTACTATTTCCTTTATAGAAAATATGTTTGTATTGATTTTCTAAATATTGTAAATTATTAATAAAAATCCAAACTGACCAAGTGAATTCTAATCCATCATTCGCATTAATCGATCTATAAATAGTGACGGCTCCTTTATCTGCTGGATCTTGCGGAAAAATAATACTTTGTTTTGCGTCTACCATACCATTTATTAGTTTAGGAGAATTACTTGGTGCGAAAAAATAAGCCAATACTGAAATACCTACTCTCAATAAAATAATAAAAGCAAATATAACAATCAATAAGAATACAAATTTAGAGACTAGAGTATTTGAATTTAAAAAGTCGGTGTAAGAAACAGAATTTCCTTTAGTTGTTGAAAATGAATTATATCCTGAACCTAAATTATTACTCATTTAATTATTATATATTAACTAAATAAGAAAAATATGCGTCTAAATTGTAACACTACTTTGGGTTGTTCCATTTTCAATTAATGATATTTGAATTTGATAAGCATTCAACAAATTGGTGAACATATTACCACCATACCCTTTTACGTATATATTATAAACTTCTTGGGGATTTAAAGCTGTTGGGTAATACTGAAATTTAGAGGTCCATCCACTAAATCCACCAGATGGCGTAACATAGACATTTGAATTGTTATTAATATTTGCTATACCTGGTAATAAACACGTGCGTACTAATTTACCGTCTATATACACGTCCAATGATCTGCCATAGACACTAATTACCAAATTAACCCATTTTTGAACAGGAACATTTGATACGGAGCATTTATGAACAATTGTATTACCTCCGTCAGTAGGGGTTTGATTCACTCCTGGAAAACAACCTAAATATATCTCTACGTTATTTTCAATTGCGCCTAAAACCACCGCTGGACATGGATCCATTCCACTAATATCATCAATTGATCCTGAACCAGTGGAAGAACCTCCTACATTACTAGCACTCGGACCACCCATTCTTCCAAATATTACCTTTGGACTACCGTATCGGTAATTAAAATCGTTTACATAAAACCAAATGGAATAAGCAAAATTACTGGAAGGTATGTTTGAACCATTAGTTGCTAAAGATGAAGCATTTATGGTACTCATATTTTGACCATTTTGTAAATTTTGTAATGTATAAGGATCTCTTAAAACATAATATATGAACATTATAATTAAAACAACTATAATCACTGTTACTATAATACCTAAAACACCCATTTGTATACTATAGATTTAGAAATTTTATAGTTGTATTATGAAAAATAAAGGAACATTCTTTTTTATGGAATAACTTTTTTATAAAACTATCTTAGTATTGTAGACATAATAGATATTTGACATGGTTAAAGGATTCTTAAAATAAATTACATTGGTTATTCCGCCATTAACACCTCCATTTGTACCACATGTCAATACATCATATTTCATATAAGGGATCACTTCAATAGATGATTTTACTAATTCGCCATTTAAAAATACATCTAAAGTACCGCCATTGTAGTTTATAATTATATTATTCCATTTTTGTAATAAAAATTTGTCATTTGTGTAAATAATACGATTTCCTTCATCATCATATTCAAAAAGTTTATTAGGAGACTGTTTATGATTTTGATCCGCCAATGACATTGTAATCATTAGAGAATTTGTGTCTGCTTTATAAAGAATATTTGGTTTTCCGCCATAATTCAATAAAGATGTATATTTCGTATAATTGGAATTTGTATTGGGTGGACTAGAATCAATAAATACCCAAAAAGAAATAGCATATTGATAATCAAAATTAGTATTATTATCATTTAATTTTTCATAATTAGCGAGAGTATATAGTTTATTTGTATTTATTGGATTTTCTAATAATAATTTTCCATTTTGTAAATTTATTTTGGTTTGTATGGAAGGTATTACGTATAAATACAAAGCAAGTGCAACAATAATAAATATCAAAACAAAATAGGTTCCTCTAGAATTTTGGTTGTATTCATTCATAAATGTTTTCATAATACCATCAATTATTCCATAAAATAAACATGGTATATATAATATTACATTAATTATCAAATCAAAAAAAGAATTTTTACCCTTATTTATTCTATCGGAAGGAAGTCTCACAAATACCACTTTATAGATTAATGTTAATACACATAGAACAAGAATTACATTTAATATGAGACTGGGTATACTAGACTTACCCGAAAATTGGTGAATATTATAAACAATAAATGCTATTATAATTCCTGAAATAGTAATACCAAAAAGAACTAACAATGCTTTTTTAAATAAAGACAATTTAGATTCCATGTTCTCTTTCGACAATGTTCCACTGAATGAATTCGAAAACATATTAGAAATTAATAGAATTGACCATAGAATACTAACAATTAATATAAATATGAATGCTATATAATTTCGTATAGCATTTTTATTTTCTGTGTTAAAAAACCCACCAGGATATGTAGTAATTACTATCGTAATAATGATTAAAAAAATGATGAAAGATATTGAACCATAGAGAGAAAAAGGCGTTATGTTTGGAGTATTATTTGTTTGTTGGTTGACACCAGGCAATGTAAATAATACAATCAAATACAATAACCCAAATACACCTAATATTATAGATAAAATACCTGAAATACCGAAATATTTTTTAATATATCCTCCTGGATCTTTTGAATAATATGTAATACAAATTGTAATAAAACAAAAAAATAATACAATCATTTTTATTCTCTCGTAACCGATATTAAAATCTTTCAAATAGTTGGATGATAATGAATTGTAAAATAAAAAACATGTTATTAATAAATTGGGAATAATAATAAAAAGTGAATATATTCTGTTATTTAAAATACTACTTGGTAAAAGTAAAAATAAAAGTATGAGAAAAATAGTGTATAAAACAACAAAGGATACGTTATGTATTTGATTAAAAAGAGACAATAAATCTTTAAAATTTGGTAGAAAAACAAAACATAGAATAAGTATAATTGAAACAAATGTAAAAATAATAAAAACATCACGTGTTGTACTTTGATGAGATTTTGGTTTGTTAGATGACAATGGATTTTTAGGATTTTTATTATAAATTAGTACAAATATTATTATAATCAAAAATACAATTATCGATAAAAAGCCATAAAACGAAGTGGGTAAATTTATTTTTTCTAAATTTGATGATGTTGATGATTTTAATTTGTCCATACTATAATTATATATTAATTAATATTTAATTATATTATAAATTATCATACACTATGGATTTATCTTACCAAGCCTACCTTATATTTTTTTACATATTTTCACTTGCTGTTTTTTTACCATGACAATTGCGACATAACGCAATTAAATTTTGAACATCATTGTCTCCACCATATTCCAACCTTATTTTGTGATCAATTTCAAATGTATGATCTAATTGACATTGACAATGACCACATTTCCAATCCTGATTAGCCGCAACATACTTTTTCTTTGTTTCACTTACAGAACGTTTTGTAGCACCTTTTCCAGATTGTAATATTCTGGTTGCTTGTGGCTGTGCTATGAATTGTGATGAATTAAAGTAATTGTTGTTGTTGTTGTTGTTGTTGTTGTTGTCATTATTACCACTATTGTGATATGAATTCATAAAACCTCCGTCATTTTTTGTTGTCATATCTAAAATAGGTGAAAATAATTCAATAGATGATTTATCAATTGGCATATATTTTACAAAATTATTCGCATATTGTAACATGTTTTTCCCTTGACTAGGGTTTCTTTTGAAGATTAAAATAATGCCAATTCCTAAAAGAAAATAAAACCCGATGATATAATATTTTTTGTATGACAATAGTAGTTTTGTATATTTTCCATCGTGATAAGTATTATAGATTAGAAATCCTGTTATTAATAATACCCATAATTCAATTCTCATTTTATTTTTTATTATATATTTTAATTTATATTAAAATATGTAATTTCACAATATCACTAAATAGTTCATTTATTCAATTTAATATATAGTTTATGGTCCGACAGGAGGATATACCGGTACGTATGGACTGTCACCCACCCCACTGTCACTGTCTGTTCCCCAAACAAACTTCAAAGTAGCAGCATTTACTTTTTTTGGTCTACCAGCTGTATCTTCTCCAAAAACGCCTGTAACAGCATCAATGCCTGCTAATTCTGCTAGTTGAAATGAATAAAAAGATGCGCCTTTTTCTATAGCCTCGGTTTGAGCCTTTTTACCTGCTACTTGTGTATTTCTGCTTAACAAAGCGGCAGCAGCTGGAGCAGAATAATTTAATGCAACCCAGTCACCTTCAGGACCTTTCACAGAAATACCCGTTTTAACAATTTCAGGAGGAGGACTTGCTAATGATAGTATCACTGTAGCATTTTTCCATGCTGCTTCGCCGATTCCATCATATAGAGATGTAATCGTAACTTGTGTTCCATCTGCTTTTACAACAGCGTTAGTACCAAGATATGATTGTAACTGAACAGCTGCGAAAGCAGCTGCTGTTTCGGTAGGGCCAGTTGCTTTAGCAGTAGCAGGACCTCCGTTATTGGCGTTAGGACGCGTAAGTGTCATATTATAATATAACGCAAGGAAAAAATTTTAAAACTCGGAAAAAAATTACTAAAATAATTATAACTTATATCTTATAATTATATTTTACACTAATTGTTTTTAAGAAGACGTCATATTTGATGGCATTTTTCTTTTGTTCATTTTAACCATATCGTATAAACCAAACATTACTAGTAGCATGACAACAAAAGGTAATAAAACTAAAAACCATGAAAGTGCTTTTAATCCTACACTACATAACCATGATAAGAAACAAGTAAATAAAACAGCAAATAATAATTTGCCTAAAATTGCCATTATGTGAATGCCGTTAAGCATGCCAATTATTATGCTAATAATAGCTAAAACAAAGTATAGCTTGGCTGGAGTGCACATTTTCTCAAATTTTGACGAGAACATAATAATATATATAAATATTTTTATTTATTTTTATTGTAAATTTTTTTATTTTTCATGGTAATTTTTTTCAACGATTTATTCGTTTTTCTTCTAAAAGTACTTAATTTATTGAAATTTGTGGTTTTCTTCTGTTTTCCCTCTTTTTTGTGTATTATTATTTCAGAATCAATAATAGTATCAATATTTTTCAAATTATTTACTAAATATTCAATATTAATTGGTTTAATTCTAGGTTCATATAAATATTTTAAAAAAATTATTTTTAAATTTTCCATCAATAATTTTTGATTCTTTGTTAAATTTTCATAATTTTCGAAAAATAATTCATACATAGGTAAATACGCAGTAATTAAGCCCCATACATCAACAATATGTATAAATACATTGTCTAAATAAACTCTCATATTTAATGATCCATCTTTTCTAAAGAAAGTAAAATGAAGTAATATTTCAACCAAATATTCAATGATATATTGATCTGTATAATGTTGTTGTATGTATTTTTTTTTCTCTTCTATAGTTGTATTTTTAATTTCAATTTCAACGTCGTTGATGAATAACATATACATAATTTTATTTATATACTTGTAATGCCCTAACCCTCTTTCATTGATCCAGGATTTCAAATAATGTTTAACAAAACCATAAATGTATTCTTTTTTAATTAGCATTTTGGATGTTTCAATTGTATCATCGTTATTTCTATTATTTTGTAAATTTTGTAAAAATTCAGAATAAGTTTCATAAAATAAATCGGTGAAAAGGATGATGGAAAAAGGAACATTGAATTGTAATGGTCTATTGCGCCATTTTTTAGGAAATACATTATTTTCAAAGGGTTTATATTGAACCGTTAAACTCCAATCTATCATTCTTACGATTGTATTTTCTTCTTTATCCACATGGTATACTAAAATATTCGAATCTTTTATATCATTGTGATATATGTTCAAGTTATTCATAGGTATAATGCCATTTATTAACAAATCTATTAATTTATTATTTATCATTTGTAATTTTGTATAACTTTTAATATTCATTATAAAATGATCTACTGTTACACCACCATATGGCATATTAATAGCTAATAAATCGTCAAGTCTTTCATTTATATCAACATTTTTATTTTCTACTTTATCTTTTTTTAACGCTGTACATTTATCAAAATTTTGTAAATCATTTTTGGTTAATTTTATTGGTTTACATATTGAAATGTCATCAATTAGAAAATATTTTGTATAATTAGGTATTTTCCTTATTATATTTTGAATACTGGACAATTTTTCAAACTCGTCTTTCGCATTTTTTGTTGTCATTAATTTACTAATTGTATTTTTTTTTCTCCTTTTTGTTCCATTACATAATAAAGCTGGTGAAAAAATACAACCAAATCCACCAGAATCAATCATTTTTCCACCTAATTTATTAGTTATATTATTCATTTAATTTTCTTATATATTATTTATAAAATAAAATTATAATTCATTGATAAAAATAATAAATTAAAATACAAATAAAAATAATCATCATAATATAAACTATTTTTTGTTTCATTTTATAATATTCTAGTAATTTAATATTTTTTGATTTATATTCTTGATAATATTTTACGTAAAAATCATTCAAAGATAGGATAGGTTTTTCTAATTTCTCATTTATTTTATTATGTATGAACCAAACCCATTTTATAAAAGATTCTTTATTATCTAAATAAGGTTGTACTGGATATTCGTCTAATAATTTACTAAAACTATTTGATATTTCTTGGACGGGTATAAATTGTGGCATATTTTGAATCAACTCGTAATATTTTTTTTTTGTAATGGTATTTGGATATTTTGGATAGGATAATGAGATAGTATGTAGAAAAAACCAATATTTAGGTCCCCATATTTTCGGATCAAGATTTGCCATTACACTAAAATGATATAAAAAGAATTATCTTTTAACATATAAATTAATAAAGTATGAATAAAAATGTAAATAATTGTAATAATTGTGGTAAACCAGGTCATCAATATAGTCAGTGTAAATTACCTATAATTAGTTATGGTATAATTTTATTCAAATATACAAAAACTGGAATAAAATATTTAATGATAAGAAGAAAAGATAGTTTTGGATTTATTGATTTTATGAGAGGTAAATATGTTTATCATAATACAACTCAATTACAGAACATTATAGATGAAATGTCAAATTCAGAAAAAGCAAGATTGATAAATAATACATTTGAAAATTTGTGGAAACAAATGTGGGGTGAAGTGTATAATATTCAATACAAAAATGAAGAATATACATGTAGTAAAAAATTTGACTTAATAAAAAATGGTATTGTTATTGGCAATGAACCAGTTACATTAAAAGATTTGCTGGAAAGAAGTACTACAAATTGGGATGAAACAGAGTGGGAGTTTCCAAAAGGGCGGAGAAATTTTAAAGAGAAAGATTTAGAATGCGCATTAAGAGAATTTGAAGAAGAAACAGGCATTTCCAAAAATAATATTACGATTATTGAAAATATAATTCCTTTTGAAGAAATATTCATTGGTACAAATCATAAATATTATAAACATAAATATTTTTTGGCTTTTAATAATAATGATAATGATGTAACTTTATGTAATTTTCAAACTTCAGAAGTTAGTAAAATGGAATGGAAAACGTTTGATGAATGTATCAATTCTATAAGACCATATAATTTAGAGAAAAAAAAACTAATTACTAATATTAATAAAGTATTAGAAGAATATAGTTTATATTTTTAATATATAACAATATATAGTAAAATATGAATGTTAAAAAAAAAATAATTATAGATGATTCTGAAAATAATTCTCCCGATTCGACTAAAAACTATTGTAATATAGACTTAGAAAATGAATATAAAGTTGAGTGCGGTGATAGTAAAAATAATTATTCGTCTGAATGTAATAAATTTTTATTAAAAAAAGAATTCATAGAAAGAAAATGTTTGTTAGAACAATCTGATGATGAAAATAGTTTTTTATATCCTAATTTAAATGATACTAATTTTAATATTAAAATTGCGGAGAAAAAAGAGTTCAACGACACCAAATATGATGGAACGATTCATAAAAATGTAAAAGAATATGCTGATATGATTTCAAAAGCCGAATTTGAACTAGCACCTCATCAATTATTTGTTAAAAATTTTATGTCATCTCAAACACCTTACAATAGTTTATTGTTATATCATATGTTAGGTACAGGGAAAACGTGTAGTGCAATTGGTGTTTGCGAGGAAAATAGAGATTACATGAAACAAATGGGTATAACAAAAAGAATAATAATTGTTGCTTCTGAAAATGTTCAAGATAATTTCAAGTTACAATTATTTGATGAGAGAAAATTGAAGTTGGTCGATGGAGTTTGGACAATTAAAGGTTGTATTGGAAATAAATTATTGAAAGAAGTAAACCCTATGAATATGAAAGGAATCTCAAAAGAGAAAATAATTAACCAAATTAAATCTTTGATTAACACTTATTATATTTTTTTAGGTTATGGACAATTTGCGAATTATATTATAAAAACAATTCATTATGATGAAGAGTTGAAAAGAGAACAAATCAAAAGAGAATTACTTGAAAATAAAAAAGGAAACAAAACAAAAATTCAAATGTTGAGTGATATTAAAATAACGCTTAATAAACGGATTATTCAAAAATTGAAAAATGAATTTGAGAATCGTTTGATTGTAATAGATGAGGTTCATAATATTAGAAAAACAGAAGATAATGAAAACAAAAAGGTTGCTATTCATTTAGAGTTACTAGTAAAAGCAGTACAAAATATGCGATTGTTATTATTATCAGCGACCCCTATGTATAACAGTTATAAAGAAATAATATGGCTACTTAATTTAATGAACATGAATGATAAGAGAGGTAAAATAGAGGTTAAAGATATTTTTGATAAAAATGGTAATTTCAAAAAAAATGGTCAAGAATTGTTGATTCAAAAAGCTACTGGTTATATTTCATTTGTTCGTGGTGAAAATCCATATACTTTTCCATATCGAGTGTATCCAAATGAGTTTGCTAAAAAAAACACGTTTCCTTTTTTTGAATATCCGAGTTATCAAATGAATTTAAAAAAAATAAAGAATAAAGACAAAGAACGCATATTAAGTCTTTATTTGAATAAAATAGGGAATTGTAATAACTGTGGTAAATGTCAATATTGTAATTATAAATATATTATTTTTAATTTAAGAAATAGAAAAATGACTACCACCACAAAAAAGGGGGTTATAAGAGAAATGCCCAATTTTGAAAATATGGAATCATTTGGATATACATTATTACAATTACCATTAGAATCATTGATTATTTCATATCCTATTGATGGATTAAAACAAATATTAGATGTAATGCCTACAACAGAATATATGGATATTATTGAGGATGTTATGGTAAATAATGAAGAACTAGAAAATGAGGAACAACATGATGATACAGTTGAGAATGGGGAAAAATCCATAGTTAATCAAAATGCTGGAGTTTCTGATTCAGAACCAGAATCTGATATGGAAATAGAAACGGAAAAAACGTATTTTAAAATCGATCCTCAAAATTTGACTGGTAAAAAAGGATTAGAAAGAATGATGGATTTTGTTGATACGAAATCTCCTCCTTACAAAGGGGATTTTGAATACAAACGGAATACAATCAATAATTATGGAAAAATCTTTTCTTATAATGAAATTAACAAATACAGTTCAAAAATTAAGTGTATTTTAGATCAGTTGGTTATTCAAAACGGAGGATTAAATAATATTGATAATATTAAAATAGCAGATGGTGTTATTTTGATTTACTCTCAATATATTGATGGAGGATTAATACCTATGGCATTAGCATTAGAAGAAATGGGTTTTGTAAGGTATGGTCAAAATACTAAATCTTTATTTAAAAATAAACCTTCTGAAATTGTTGATGTGCGAACTATGAAACCGCCAAAAGATAAAAAAGATTTTATGCCAGCTAGATATTCAATGATTACGGGTGACCCACGTTTATCACCTAACAATGATTTTGAAGTCAAAGCATTAACTAGTGAGGACAATATAAATGGAAATAAAGTTAAAGTTGTTCTCATTTCTAGAGCAGGTTCTGAAGGTATTGATTTTAAATTTATAAGGCAAGTTCATATATTAGAACCTTGGTATAATATGAATCGAATTGAACAAATACTTGGTCGTGCTGTTCGTAATTTTAGTCATAAAGATTTACCATTTGAAAAAAGGAACGTTGAAATTTTCATGTATGGAACTATTCTTGAAAATAACAAAGAAGAAGCTGCTGATTTATATGTTTATCGAGTTGCTGAATATAAAGCTATACAAATTGGTAAAGTTACTAGATTATTGAAAGAAACATCTGTAGATTGTATAATAAATCATGATCAAACGAATTTCACTCAAGAAAATATGTCTGCTAATTTAAATGAAGAAATTACTCAAGAATTATCAAATGGATTGATAATCCATGATTTCAAAATAGGTGATTTACCTTTTTCTCCCGCGTGCGATTACATGGCAACCTGTAATTTTACGTGTATACCTAATAAAATTATAGACGAAAATGATTTAAATGAAGATACATATGACGAAAAGTTTATTGCAATGAATTCCGAAAAAATAATGCAGAAAATAAGAATGTTGATGAAGGAAGAATTTTTTTATAAAAAAGAAAATTTAATTAATTTAATTCAAATACCAAAAAAATATCCTTATGTCCAAATTTATTCTGCTTTAACAACATTAATTGAAGATAATAATGAATTTATTGTCGATAAATATAGCAGAAACGGAAGACTTATAAATATAGGCGATTATTATTTATTTCAGCCAATTGAAATTTTGGATAAAAACGTATCAATTTATGAGAGATCTATACCAATTGATTACAAACATACTAGCATTCAATTTGATTTGAAAGAAGATATTATAAAAAAAAGTGACAAACAGCAAAACAGAAAACTTATTATTGAAGAAGATAATCAAGACAAATATACTAAATTGGATGAAAAATCTAATAACACTGTAATATCTGCTAAAATAATAATTGAAGATTTCAATAAAAATATGAATTTGACCAAAGAATTTTCAAAAGGTACTAGAGTACCAAGAGGTGACGACAACTGGTATAAACATTGCGGAGTAGTAATGAGAAAAATGTCTATGGAATATCCTGAAAGTAAAGAGTATTTACTTGATTTTTTAATAGCACATATGATAGAGCTTTTATTATTTCAAGAAAAATTGGATTTGATGAATTATATTTATTCGCTAGAAAATTTAATTACTAATTCAATTGAGTTTAAGATTAAACAATATTTTGATAGAAAGACTATTAAAATGAAAAATATAAATGAAGCTATAATTTTATATGATTTGGATAAGATGAAAATAATGTTATTGAATAAAAATAATATTTGGATAGAAGCTGAACCAGAAGATAAGAGAGATTTTGAAGACACCAAAGAAGTAAAGGAATTATTGAATTTTAAAATAAGTAATTATAATAATATTATAGGATTTATTGGATATGAAAAAAATAATAAATACTTGATTTTTAAGACAAAAGACATGCTTAAAAAGAGAGATACGGGTGCTAGATGTGATGAATCTGGAAAAAATAAAACAATACAAATGATTAATACAATAGTTGGCGAAGAAAAATATACGAAAGAGAATACAAGAGTTTTAAAAGAATCCAATGGTAGTGTTTTACAGGAAGCTATTGGACAAATAGAATTATGTATAATACAAGAATTTATTTTAAGATATTTTGATAAAATTAAAAAAGACAACAAAAAATGGTTTTTAACGCCAGAAATGGCATTATATTACAAATTATATACTATTTTTAACAAATAAAATTGAAAATTATTTGAAAAATAATTAAAAGAATAAATATATATAATAATATTATGGAAATTACAAACAAATTCCCTCAAAACAATAAAAAAAAAGTCATCAAATTAAATTCTATTTATTCTAGATCGATTATTACAAGAAATATTAAATTGTCTATTGTGAATGTTGGTAGTAATTTAAAACAAGTATTAGAAGAATATATATCAAGTCATTTTGAAGGGAAATGTGTTGTTGAAGGTTTTATAAAACCGCAATCTACAAAGATAATATCATATTCAAGTGGAATTATAGTTATGGGAGTGAATGTAGCATTCGATGTTGTTTTTGAGTGTGAAGTATGTTTTCCAGTGGAAGGAACAATTATTTCTTGTTTAGCAAAAACAAATACAAAAGCTGGCATTACAGCTGAAAGTGCTTATGAAAAACCTAGTCCAATTATAGTATTTATAGCAAGGGATCATCATTATTCTAACTCTTATTATGCGGATATTAAAGAAGGTGATAAAATTAATGTTCGAGTCATTGGACAACGTTTTGAATTGAATGACAAGACTATTTCAATAATTGGTGAGTTAGTGAAGCCGTATAAATCAAAACTAATTATTGAAAAATAATAAAATAATTATTATACGCCTTTATTTTCAATGTCTTTCTTTGTTTTTTTGTTTGACATCTAAAAAATTTTATTTATTTCGGATGTAAAATATATTAAATATAATACAATATTTTTAATATAAAAGTAATGGAAGTTACAATGACTACAAGTGAAATAAACCAATACTCTATTAGTGAGTTAAATTACATTAGAGAATCTATTGAAAATATGAATAAATTTAATCAAATTGAGGTTCTAAGAATTTTAAATAAAAATAAAGAAGTTACCTTAAATGAAAATAAGTATGGTGTTCATATTAATTTATCTGAATTAAAAAAAAATATATTGGATGAATTAGATACTTATATTAAATATGTGAATACACAAGAACATGCTTTAAATGAAATTGAAAAGCAAAAAGAGTGTTTTAAAAATATATATTTTACAAAAGATAATAAAGATAATAAATAATAAATATGTAGTAGTTAAAGTAAAATTAATGGCTTTTGTTAAAGAAGATGATTTATATCAAAATTTTGTTAAACATGTACAAGATTATATGTTTAATAATACCACTATTTGTAAATGTATAGAATCGAAATTATGTGAAGAAGTAAAGAATAAAAAAAATATACAATACTTATTAAAAGATAAAGCGGGTTTTATTTCTAATAATACAATTGCTAGCACCAATATAAATATATCTAAAAATGAAACTGTTATAAGACCGTGCGACAAAGATTCACTATTTTGGTGTTTATATATTATTAAAAATGGTTTGATTAATTATGCTAAATTAACAAATCGCAGTTATGTTATTGAAAAACAATTTAAAATAGAATATATAGAAAGAATTAGGAAAGAAAAACAATTATTGAAACAATATAAATTTGATACAATTACAAATATTGAAAATAAATTAGCAAACGAAGAATTAATTGATATTAATACATTTTTATCATTGTGTGTAATTGGAAATTTAAACGTATTTTTTATTAAAAATAAGACATATTACGAATTAATAATGAATGATTCAAATAGAATATATAAAGTAGAATTTTTTAATGATACAAAAAAATATGGTTTTGAAGAAACAACAAAAGATGATTTAGATGATTTTAGAAAAAATTATTATAAATTAGATAATATGGAAAAACCTGTAAAATCATTATCATATTATAAAACGCAGGATTTAATAGATATTTGTATTAAATTAGGTATTGAAACAAAATATAGTAAAAATAATAGCGATAATGATAAGGATACTAAAGAAAAAACGAAGAATAAAAAAGAATTGTATGAAGCTATAATAAAATATTTTTAAAAAAATTGAACAATAATATAAAAATAAGTCTAAATATATATTATTATGTCAGATATAACAAAAATGAATAGTAACAACAAAATTGATTTAGAAGAAGATTTTGGAAATGAAGAATTAAATAAATTATATAAAAATTTGGACGCTAAAACTAAAAAAGAAATCAATTCTTTATCAAAATTGGATTATAAAGTAGCCATATTAAAGAATTTATTGGATCCAGAATTTACATTATTTTATGATAAAATGAATGATAGTGAAAAAAAACAAATAGAATCTTTTAACATAAGGGATAGATTTTTATTTATTAGAAGGCTGATGAAAAAATCAAAGGTGGAACTTTTACAACCAAAACAACGTGAAGTAGAACTTGTATCAGACGTTAAAGAACCGCCTTCTGAACTGTTAAAAGAATATGAAGAAAATGGTGAAAATGGTGAAAATGACTACAATGAAGACGAACAAAACATACATTCAAAAATAGAAATAATACAAACTCAAACAGAATTATCTAAGCTACAAAAAGAATTCACTAATTTAGTAAAAATATTTTATAATTCAACCCCCTATACTATTTCAAATAAAAACCATGAATTAGAAGTACGTTTTGGAACTAGAGGTATAAAGCCTCTAAACAAACATGATTATGATAATGTTATTAAAAAACTTAAATCGCTAGGATTTACTAGTTTAAATGAAGTTGGTATGTCAAGTTTAAAAATTCAAAGTGAATATTTGGATAAAAATACTGGTAGGTTTAAATTGTCAAATGTAAGAGTAAGTATCAATGATCTAAATGAAATACAAAAATATTGTAAAACGAATAGTATAAAGGAAATTTATAATAAAAAATCACACACAATTACTTTTATAAACAAGATTCCTGTATTTGTTGACAAAGAAAAAATAATGCCAGTTAATTTTGATGACTTTAATTTTCGAGTATCATATCAAATAGAAGAAGAAGTTAGTGTTTCAACAAAAAATTTTATGATTCAAAATTGGTCAAAGAATAAGAAAACGTTTCGATATATGAATCGTGTTACTTTTAATCATGTTGATTACCCTATTAATATTGATATAAGTATAACTAAATTTAATAGTGATAATTATAAACGTACATATACAGTGGAAGAGTCGAATGTATTCAATAGTCCAGAAAAAATAGAAATAGAATTAGAAGTTGATAATGCAAAAATAGGTCCATATACTAAGTTTGATTCACCTGAAAAAGTATTAGAAGCAATTAGAAAAGTAATTAAATTTGTATTAAGTGGTCTTCAAAATACTAACTTTCCTATTTCATATTCAGAACAGCGAAATACTATAGTAGATTATATGAAAATGATACACAAAGATGATCGAAACTTTAATTTTGAAAAAAGAATATACCCCAGCGATTTTATTGGTCCTTCATCATTTACATTACAAATGTCTAACATTGCTGAAATAGACGATAATACGAATATCCCAAATATAAGAACTGACTTTGTTGTTACTGATAAAGCAGATGGTGAAAGACATTTAATGTTTATTAATAGTAATGGAAAGATTTATTTGATCAATACAAATATGAATATTATATTTACTGGGGTTAAAACAAATAATAAAGATTTATTCAATACATTATTAGATGGTGAATTGATATATCATGATAAATTTGGTAAATTTATCAATTTATATGCTGGATTTGATATTTATTATTTGAACAACGTGGATACAAGAATTTTACCGTTCATGGTAAAAGAAGATGAAACAACTTTGAAATCCATGGATCAAAATAAAATGTATAATTGTAGATATATGTTATTAAAAAGTACAATTAATACATTGAATCCTGTTTCCATTTTAGATAATATAAATACAAAAGAAAAATCAAATATCAATATTGAAACACTTCAAAAAATGATATTACCTATTAGAATTACGTTTAAAAAATTTTATCCTGAAAGTAAACAACAAGGAAATATTTTTGAAGCATGTAAAAACATTCTTACAAAAATACGAGAATCTAGATTTGAGTATTTAACAGATGGTCTCATATTTACCCATGCTTATTTTGGAGTAGGTTCTAATAAAGAAGGACAATCTGGACCACTAACTAAAATAACCTGGGACTATTCATTTAAATGGAAACCACCAAAGGATAATACAATTGATTTCTTTGTCGTAACATTGAAACAACCGGGGGGTGAAGATATAATAAAAACAAAATATGAAGAGGGTTTTAATTCACATATAACAACTCAATTATCAGAATATAAGATGATTCAATTATGTTGTACATATAGTGAAAAAAAACATGGTACTATTTATTTGAATCCATGTCAGGACATAATTGATGATAAATTACCTGAATACAAAGAAGTAAATTATGAAGACCGTCAATTGAATGACGCAAAACCATTACAATTTTATCCCTCAGAACCTTTTGATCCTGAAGCGGGTATTTGTAATATTATGCTAAAAGTTGATGATAATAATGTAAGACAAATGTTTACTGAAGAAAATGAAATATTTGACGATAATATGATTGTTGAATTTAGTTATGATTTGACAAAAGAAAAAGGTTGGAGATGGTGTCCAAAAAGAGTTAGATATGATAAAACTAGTGAATTTCTTCAAGGGTTGAAAAATTTTGGAAATGCGTATCATGTTGCTAATAGTAATTGGAAATCCATTAATAATCCAATCACAGAAGATATGATAAGTAGTGGTCAAAATATTCCAGATATTACTGTTGACGAGGATATTTATTATAATAAACCAGCTGGTAAAACAATGACAGAATCAATGAAAAATTTCCATAATTTGTATGTTAAAAAGTTATTGTTAAAATCTGTTTCTAAATATGGCGATACGTTGATAGATTATGCTTGTGGTAAAGCAGGCGATTTACCAAAGTGGATAAGTTGTCGCCTGTCATTTGTATTTGGCATTGATAAATCTAAAAATAATTTAGAAGATAGAATTGATGGTGCTTGTGTAAGATATCTAAATTCCAAAAAAACAAATAAACACATTCCGCATGCTTTATTTGTCAATGGTGACTCATCCTATAATATTAAAAATGGTAGTGCTATGTTAAATGATAAAGCGGCGCAAATTACAAAAGCTATTTTTGGTATTGGTACAAAAGATGAAGAAAAACTCGGAAAAGGTGTATATCGCCAATATGGTAAAGGCGAAGACGGTTTTAATATTTCATCATGTCAATTTGCTGTCCATTATTTTTTAGAAAATCCAGAAACACTACAAGGATTTATGAGAAATTTATCAGAATGTACGAAATTAAATGGTTATTTTATTGGTACTTGTTACGATGGTAAACAAGTATTTAATTTATTAAAAAAAACACAAAAAGGCGAATCAATACAAATTGTTGAAAAGGGAAAGAAAGTATGGGAAATTGTAAAAGGTTATACTTCAGAAACATTTGAAGATAATTCTAGTTCAATTGGATATAGGATTGACGTGTATCAGGATTCTATAAATCAATTGATTTCAGAATTTTTGGTAAATTTTGATTATTTGGATCAAGTTTTGAATAATTATGGTTTTAGAATAATCGATTCTGAAGAAGCAAAATCTCTAGGTTTGCCAGATGGTAGTGGGTTATTTAGTGAATTATATATGAACATGATTGAAGAAATAAAAAAAAATAAAAATAAAGAAAAAGATTATGGAAATGCTTTACATATGAATGAATATGAAAAAAAAATCTCGTTTTTAAATAGATATTTTGTTTATAAAAAAATGCGCAATGTAAATACAGAGAAAATTCAAATGGAATTTAGTGATTATTCACCTAGTGAAAAAACGAATGATGAAAAAGAAACTAAACAAGCAGTTGAAATTGCGAAAATAGAAGAGAAGCTTTTAAAACCCAAAGTTCGTAGACTGAATAAAAAATTGATTATAGAATCTTAATGTTAGATTGAGGGAAAACTAAACTACAATAATCACTTAAATATTATATTTCATTGAATATAAATATAATATTTTCATAGATGAGTTATTACTTATTACCAAAAAATTATAATAAGGTTACAATATCACCTACTATAATAAATAATGATAAAATGGTTCCATACATTTCTCATACTTTAATCAATTATTACAAGATAATAAAAAATGAGATTTATCAATTGTGTCATAAAAATATATGTGAAAAAAATATATACGATAATGATAGTAAGATAGATGAAGTTATTTTTCAATTTTATAATGATATGATTAAAAGTATAAATCCATATGAATATGTATTTTCAAAAGTTCCTGGTTCTATATTTTCAGTTAGTAAATTAAAACCCAAAAGTGTATTGTTTTATGATTTATTTGAGATAATTCAAAGTATAAATATTTTGGATTCTTTTGAATCAGATAATATAAATTCATTAATAATCGGTAAAAATTATGAAGATTCTTTAGAATGTTTAGAAATGGTAAGAGAATATTATAATAATGATAATTTTTTTTGCTATACAGAATACCATTCGAATTTACACGATTGGATTAAAAATAACAAATTTAATTTTATTATTTATGAAATAGATGAATTAATTGATATTAATAATAGTAATAATTATGTTATTAATTTATTAGAAATACTATTAATAATAATTAATTATTTAAAACAGAATGGAGTAGTAATTATTAAAATTGAAAATTTATTTTATAAATCAATTATTGATATAATATACATATTATGTTCTTTATTTGAGAAATCATATATTATTAAACCAAATACAAGTAATATTACAACATTTGATAAATATATCGTATTAAAAAATTTCAATATAAATAATGATAAATATGATTTATTTTATAATTACACAATAAAAATAAAGGAAATTATCAATAACTATAAGAATACACAGGAATCAATTTCTATAAATAGTATTGTAGATTATGAAATACCTTATTATTTTTTAAATAAAATAGACGACATCAATTTAATTATTGGTCAACAACAATTAGAATCATTCGACTGTTTAATAAATATATTGAAGTTAGAAAACAAAGAAGAAAAATTAGAAATATTAAAAAAAAATAATTTACAAAAATCAGTTCAATGGTGTGAAAAACATCATTTTCCTTGTAATAAATTTTCAGACAAAATAAATATTTTCCTCCCATTAAAAGAAGTTGTTAATCATAGTATCAAATAATTTTTGACGATGGTTTGGCGATGGTTTGGCGATGGTTTGGCGATGGTTTTGGTCATGATATATAATTATTTATAGCAATATATTGGTTCTATAGCAATATATTGGTTCTATAGCAAGGTATTGGTATTTGGCGATTGTTTGTAGTGATTCGATGATGATACTGGTTTATAATATCCATAATTCTGACCATTCACAGAATATAAATAACGATATGGTGAACCTTGTGAAACGGGCGTATAGTATTCTGGTTTTCTAACATATCTACAGGCTTTTTTATTTTGAAACGGGAAAATAGGAGGTTGATTACATCCAGGTGCTTTATTTTTACGTAAATAAGGCACATTTGTTTCTAATAATTCGGGAGAATTATTTTTAGAAATTAATTTACCAACTGAATTAGTATAATACGACGCCGCATTTTTTTCAATAGTAGTAACATTTAATTTTAGCATACGAGTGCTTGATTCAACGGC
>Ga0209617_10000066_pt1 | contig 36083 bp, 27 predicted proteins | sample LakEriepJuly2011_2_FD_187459 | JGI IMG/M metagenome (GOLD analysis project Ga0209617, IMG submission 187459) | Freshwater microbial communities from dead zone in Lake Erie, Canada - CCB epilimnion July 2011 (SPAdes) (version 2) | ecosystem: Environmental > Aquatic > Freshwater > Lentic >...
AATAAGACAATCGATAACATTCTTACGCCTGATTTTTACGATATATTCAACTATGTCGAGAGAAATATTGATAAATGCATGAAGAGTGAAAGTATGGCGAGAATCAAGAGGTATTATTGGCAGAACAAGGATAGTGTTCGGGACCGTCCGCGAGTGTATCGTATTTCTGACGGCGATCATAGGTATACGCATCACCTTGCTGCACATATCCGTCGTCCAAATTGTGATGATACACGCCCGAATGGTGGCGAGGAGTATACAAATGAATATTATATCAAGTCGCTGATGACGATCCGAGATAAATACATGCAAATAGACAGTAATCATCGTATCCAGTTTCACATTTACTCACAAGGTTCCGATGAAAAATTCGCAAATATTAGTGGACACGAAATTCTTGGACCGGATGTCATGCTTCATATCAACGATTCGAATGAAGATACCTATCTTGGAATGACCATGGCCGACATACTTGTTACATCGGCAAGTTCTTATAGTTATAGTGCAGCATTTTTCTGTAACGGTGATATTTATTATACTGATTTTTGGCACAAACCTTGCAGTTGGTGGAATAAATTAGAAAAATTATAGAGGTCGGGTTCGTCTGGTTGGTTTTATTCTAATCTTATAATAACAGTAATATACCATTAGACTAATGAACGCAGAACAAGAAGAGAGTAGTGAAACGCAGTCATTCGGTGATTCTGATTTTTTAGCGATGGATGATAAGGCAATACGAAATTTTCGAGAGAATGAAAATGATGCAAAACGTAACATTGTCAAGAAAATGCTTACGCTACGACATAATATGAAGTATAATAAGCATTTACTGTCGGTGTATATGAAGGCAAAAGAGTTATTTGATAAAATGGTAGATGAGCATCGATCACAATTACATTCTTTAGATGAAATTTATCGCCACTTGAATCATGTTATTCGCGAAAATATGTCGAAAATCCGGATTGATTCAAAAAAGAGTGTTTCATCCAATATGATGACCGAACTCATAAAGGATAAAAAACGTATTGGACTCTTATTGAAAAGGATGAGGAATAGTTATGACAAATTAATGAATGTTGACACCATTTTAGGTGTTACTGTTGATAAAGTAAATGAAATAACATTCATGGATGATGATGATGAAGAGAATGACAGCGTTGTAGATGTCGAGAGTGTGGAAAGCGACGACGGTGACGACGGCGAAGAAGGCGAAGATGACGAAGAAGGCGGCGAAGAAGGCGAAGATGACGAAGAAGGCGGCGAAGAAGGCGAAGATAGCGAAGACGGCGAAGAGAGCGAAGGCGGCGAAGAGAGCGAAGACGAAGAAGAGAGCGAAGACGGCGACGAAGACGACGAAGAGAGCGATGAAGAGAGCGAGGAAGAGAGCGAGGAAGAGAGCGACGAAGAAGACGACGAAGAGAGCGACGAAGAAGACGACGAAGAGAGCGAAGACGACGAAGAGAGCGAAGAAGACAATCCCAATCGCGATCTTAATTATTATGTATTTTAGTGTATTCTCGTTTTAGTAAGTATGTAAATAATTGCGTCGACCGTGCGTATCTACGATTCAACACCCATTTTCGACACTTTCTTTGAAATATACGCAACCAAAATGTTTTGTATATTGCAACCATTTCATTCCCGGGGTATAACCACATGGGTTCGACGATTTCAACCGTGGCGCGATAATAATTTGAGAGACACTGCACAAACCTACCACTGGAGTTACATAAATCAAACGTAAACAAACAAATGTAATGCGATTCTATATCTGGACTGCTTATATCCGGATCATACCCATGTATTTCCTTATTAAATTTTTGACATAATCCTATATCGTAACGCGACATATTATATAATCCCGTGATACATATACGCCTATAAATCTCTATATATTTTCAATTTTATTATATTTTAAAATATATATTATTGTTATTCCAGAAATATTGTATAATGTTTCCAAAATTGGGTCGTTTATTAACCTCTCCATTTTTCCAGAATAAATTTGTATTATATGGCAGTTTATTTATCGTTTTACTGAGTATTTTACGATATCTCGCCAATCAAAATACGAATGCAGTTGTGCTTATGGCGTTGATTGGTTTGATCATGTCTTACTTTAGTAAAAATATGATTATCGTTCTTCTCACTGCGTTTGTCACTGTTTTTGTATTTGAAATGATTGGTGCGCCTGGTGTCACGGAAGGAATGGATACAAAGAAGGATGACACGACCAAGGATGATGACGCGACCAATGAGGATGAAGATGATGCGACCAAGGAGGAGGACGACGCGACCAAGAAGGACGACAAAACAATAACGAGCAAAAAAAATAATGAAAAAGATGCAACGAGTAAAGAAGGTAATACGGCACTACACACGGTGAAATCAAAAAAAGAGAAACAAGGAATGGCGAAAATGTCACCGGCCAATTATAACGGTAAAGAAGATGAAGATGAAGATGACGATCACGCCACCAGTGGTAAGAGTGCGAATCGTATTGATTATGCAAGCACACTCGAAGAAGCCTATGATAATATTGAGAATATCATAGGTGACGAGGGTGTGCGTGGTTTGACGGACCAAACCAAGTCTCTAATGAATCAGCAAAAACAACTCATGCAAAACATGAAAGATATGGGACCATTATTGAAATCAGCCGAGGGATTCATGGAACAGATCACTGGTAACGGAGGTATTGGAGGTATTACGGACATGTTGAAAGGATTCGCTACTCCTGGAGGATCCAAAAAATAGTTCCAGAACAATACCGAGAAGTAATAAAAATAAATAACGGTATATAATAATACTAACCCTTAACGCGTTTAGCATTATTCATCATAAATGGTAAAAAGATGTCCTCCTGGAGTATTCTGTTTTGAAAATGTAACGCTTGTCATTATTGCGGTTGTTGTCATTGTTCTTGGAATTTATGCACATTCGCGTTTTTTTGGCGGCGGACATGGACCGCATTACGGTCACGGTCACGGTCACGGTCACGGTCACGGTCACGGTCACGGTCCAGTGTTATTAGAATCGACTGATCCATTAGCCAATTCATTGGATTTCGGGATTGGTGGTCCATCATCAAACCAGGATGTGCTATTAAATGCATATGTCCCGCCACTGCGTGATAACTCTGTCGGCGCAACCCGACCTATTTATGACATACGTGGCGGTGTTGAAACAATTCATTATGGAGAGCATGGTGGATACAATGGCGGCGGTGGCGGCGGTGGCGGCGTCCGCATCAATGTTCCAACGCGTTCAGTAGATACAACGTATCGCCAAGTGGGTATTCTTACACGTAATGGCAGCGGCAGTGGGCAAGAAACGATACTTCCACTGATCGGACGTCCATTGTTCACCAATCGCGATAAATGGCAGTTTTACACATTAAGCGATAAGAACAATGCAATCAAGTTACCAGTGACCGTGAATGGCAAGAGCGGAACGAATGAATATGGATGTAATAATGTAAGCACTGGTGACACTATATACGTTGAAGGTTACAATGATGCATTCAAGGTTACTGCATATGATAGCGCGTCGCTTCGGTATTTGCCGTTTTGATTTATATTATTTATACCAAAGAATCATTGATAAGGTATAAATAATATATACGAATTTCTATCTTCAAACTGTCAGTTGTTGCTCTAATATAGTTGTTTCGCTTGCATCTTTCGTGAGATCTTTAATATAATTCTCCATACTTGCTAATTCTTTTCTGAATCTAGCCCCAATGTCTATAGCCGAATCATTAAATGCAAGAGTGCTGTCCGTCATGTTTTTATATTTTTTGAAATAATCATATGCTGGATTGAATGAGTTCCAGATATCCCAATATATATAAAATAATTTATCTATTTTTTCCAAAAGTTTTTTCTCGTTATCATCTTTCCAGAATTTAGATATTTTCAGTTCACTTGTTATCGTATTAGGATAATCTTTAATAATTTTGTAATCAGCATCTTCTTTAATCTCTTCCACTAACCCTTCTAGTTCAGCAATTTTACCTTTATATTCTGATGTACCAATATACATATTCTTTTTATTAGTGGAGTTTGATCTCGAGATAACTGAACCATTAAGTATATCATGTAGTAATGTAACTAATTTACTTAATTTTGGGTTGAAGTTTTTTTTAAGGCTTAATATTTTATCTATTTTAGATTTTCTTCTTGTTTTATCATCTTTGTAGAGTTCATTTATTGCTTTTACCTCTTCAGATGGCGGAATTGGTTCTTTTGGTATATCTTTCAATAAAATATCTCCGGCAGTCGATTTATCGACGTTAGCTTGTGCTGAAGATACTGCTGCTATTGCAATAGCAGTTGCTTCTTGATTTTGACTAGCAGCAGATTTGGCAGGTGCAGGTGCATTCTTTACGTCAGCACCTTCGGCATTCTTTGCGTCAGCACCTTCGGCATTCTTTGCGTCAGCACCTTCGGCATTCTTTGCGTCAGCACCTTCGGCATTCTTCTCGTCCTCTTCTTTGGGTGCATTCGTCGCGTTTAGTTTATCTAATTCACTTCCAAATCCCTCCATATTCATTTTACTTCCCAGTTTTTTCGTCGTGACAATATCACCATTTTCAAGCGTTTTCGTATATTCGATCACTTCGATCGACTGAGGGCGATCAAACGCCAAACAAGCGCCATTTTCGCCTGCGGGACCATGACCCAATAATGTAATCATCTTGAAAAACCCCTTTATTAAGTCTTTTGGAAGGTTGTCCTTTTCTTGTTCAAAAAATGTCATCAGTTGCGCAATTCCGTATTTTCTCTCGGTTCCGGGTATTTTATATGTAAAACTGAAGACCTTTTCCTTGAAGTCATCGAATCCTTCGTTCTTGGCGAACTCTGGATTTTGTAATAATCCATTGATCAATTTGATTGTATCCATGGCTTCTTTTTTCCCAGCGTCGTCCTTATCTTCAAGAGATATTCGGACCATCTCGAGAGATTTCCGTAATGTTTGAATTGATGTTACTTTACATCCGAGAGATAGGTTGACGACATAACTATTCGTATCATCGGTTACAATCTTTTTACGTTTCTTCTTGTCTCCGTCATCGGAAGAAGCAGTAGCAACCGCATTTTTAAAATCGGTCTCTGACAAGGGGGCAACTTGCAGTCTAAATTCACTAATATCGATTGAGTTACCTCCTAATATACCGATCTCCTCAGTATTATCTATTGAGGATGGACTACCCCCGTTTAGTTGATATAAGCGTTTCGAATCAGTGACTACAAATGATTTTTCATTCGATGTTTGTGGCGCTGTAATTAGTTTTATAGAGTTCTCTTTCGACGTAGGATCAAATGACACCTTTTCCCCTGTAAAAATAAACACATCAGTATTATTATCACTACTTATTGAGTTACCGTCTGCAATACCGACTTCGGATCCAGTTTTGAAGTATAATTTTTGTTTGTCTCCGGCCTTATCGAATTTCTCTTTTGTGACGTATTTCCCGTATAATATTCGACGCAGATCAAAAATATCGCTATCATGTTTTTTCAACACTTGACCATTCAGTTCTAATTGAATATAATAAGGCAATCCATTTTTTATTAAAAATTCGACCAAGTGCCATGTTTCACCCAGTTTCTTCAACTCGTGCGTCTCGCTATGTATAGAAATATCACCAGGAATATCCGGTCCTAAACTAAAACCTGCACTTTTCTTCTTGTCGTCGGGTGTCTTGGCACTATTATCTGAAACTTGCGGTGCAGCAGCAGCAGCAGCAGGAGCAGCAGCATCAGTCTTAGGAACAGTAGGAGTGGTTTCGGGTGAAGATACCGCGAGAGGTTTCACCTCATTAACCGCAGCAGCAGGTGCGGGTTCAACAGCGGGAGCAACAGTCTTCACCTCATCACCACCATCATTCTTCAACTCAGCAGGGGGAACAGGTTCAACAGCGGTAGGGGGAGAAGCATCAGGAGCAGCAGCAGTGGGAGCAGGAGCAGCATCAGTAGCAGTGGGAGCAGGAGCACCATCATTCTTCACCTCAGTAGCAGCAGTGGGATCAACAGTCTCAACAGCAGCATCACCATCATTCTTCACCTCATCAGGGGGAGTGGGATCAACCGCGGGATCAGCAGCGGGAGCAGGAGCGGGAGCAGGAGCAGGAGCAGGAGCGGGAGCAGGAGCGGGAGCAGGAGCAGCAGCGGGAGCAGTAGCAGTAGTTTCACCATCACCACCACTCATCATATTCATTCGTCGTTGGTTACGTCGCATTCGGCGCATATTGAGATATTTCTCCTTCAAATACTCCAACACCTGAATCGGAATATACTTTTTCAATGTTTTATTGAATACATGTTTTCGTTTTGGAATGATATCCTGGGGACTTCGTCTAAATGTCACAACCTTCCTCCGGATTGAATTTCGCGCCTTTTTCCATTTTTTAACACTTTGATGACGTTGCTTTCGTATCTTTCGTATCTTATTTCGTGTTAATTTCATACGATTTCCATATACATAAATTATATATAATATTATATATAGAAATACAAAGACGCATAAGAGGTATACGTAACCAATAATGACATCCAAAGTAAAATCAAATCGAGATGCGCCAGTAAATTTGACATCCGATGTTATGCGAAAAGAAGACCGGTCGTGTTCGTCAACCTGTAACTTTTCATATCAATACAACACAAGCACATGTAATGTATTTCATAAGGGTTCCTATTTGAGCATTCCATATGACAGTGGCAGCGGGGGATTGTATCCGGCCAAATACAATGGGGTCGACTATAAAGTAGAGCATATCCATATTTACCAACCATCATTACATCGTTACGATGGTGCTCTTGCTGATGCAGAACTTCTCGCGTATCATTCCAGTTCGGACGGACGCAACTTGATTGTATCCATCCCCATCAATATCGGAAATGGCGCTGGAAAGCAGAGTTCAGATATTATGAACACCATTCTTCAGAATCTGCCGAGTAGATCGAGAAGTGGCGGAAAGTATATTTCTGATGTCAATAACTTCAATTTAGGAAACCTTATTCCGAAGGAGGGGTTCTTTACGTATGTCGGTCGTCATTTATTACCTCAATATACCGGTGTATACAATTATATCGTCTATCATAAAAAGGACGCAATTCTCGTTTTTCGGGATTCATTGGCCAGTTTGAATGACACAAGTCGTGATACTGCGGTCACGAAAACAGAACCAATTAGCGAGAATCGAATGCCACGAAACATGTATTATTATAACAAGCGCGGTGCAAATAATGCGAAAGGTAGTGGCGATATTTACATCAAGTGCAATCCGACCGGTGAAGACGGCACTGTGTTGTATCAACAATCTGCCAATAACGGCGAACTCGGTAGTATGGCCGAATTAGACCTCAGTAAAGTGGGTTTAAATTGGGAAACAATACTACAAAATGATATGTTTAGAACACTTATCGGCACCATGTTTGGATTACTTATCGCAGCAATTCTCTTTTATATGTTCCGTTTTATATTCAACCGAATCGGAAATAAGGTGAGTGCATCAGGTGTTGTAATGGGGCAGCGAGGCGGTGGCGCATAATACATACTGTGTATCACAAACGATATATATTGTTTGCGATACGTGAAGACGTGAAGATAGGAATAATCGTATTCATATTTATATGACCCCTTCATAATCGGGTTCAACCGCACCATAAAGCGGTCCAAGAACCGGTTGAAATGAACCTCCGTCAGTCAATCCGATATCATCATTCGGCGAAATTGGAACAAGTTTATCCACGAGTTCTTCTTCAAGTGTCTTTGCAGGCGGCGGATTCATAGCCGCCATTATCTCTTGTTTCTTCTGTTCCGTTGGACTAAATGTCTCAATACCGTAGACACCAGTTACGCGACTTGCTCTGCGAATAAATTCATACGCAGCTAAAAATCCTAAAATTCCCACAACTGGATTTGTGCTTAAAAACAGGGTGATCGCGAGAATAACAACCACAACTTGTCCTATTGTGCTTTCTGCATATTCGGCCAAGGCCTGAGGGACAGCTGGTGTAAATACAATATACAATATCAAAAGGACAAAAATCACCATTTCATGTTGCTTTTCCTGACGCATTAGTTTATTGAATGTATCCATGGGATGAATATAGTCTATATATAAACCAAATAGAATGTTATTATTATTATACTATATATTATTCTAAAACTAACATCCAGTAGAATTGAAATCTCTCGGATTGTTTATTCTTAATCTACATAAATGACCGCCGTTCCTTCTGTTAATGCCAATGCACCGGCAACGTATTATGGTCCACGAGGTTATACTCTTCTCAAAGAATGTATGGAACAAGAGGATCTCAAGATACTGAGAGATGAACTCACTGTCGGTGCGTATGTTCCTAAAGCGCCAGTACAATCCCCTAAATTCCCGATTTACCGCGAATGTTCTAAAAAGATATATATTCCGCGGTTTTATGGAACAAAAATATACGGTTTTCCAGAAGAATCGCGGATTCCTCCAGGTGCGCCTGTATCTGAATCTCTCGTATTCGCCGGAGAGATGCGTGAATACCAGAACGTCATCGTGGACAAGTATATACATCAAGTGACTAAATCGGAAAATGCTGGTATGGGTGGAGGCGGGTTACTCGACGTAGATCCAGGCAAAGGAAAAACGGTAATGGCGCTTAATGTGATTGCCCGACTTCGTGTGAAAACACTTGTTGTCGTCCATAAAAGTTTCCTTCTGAATCAATGGATCGAGAGAATACAGCAATTTCTGCCTGCAGCGCGTGTTGGAATGATACAAGGACAAATCGTAGACATCGATGATAAAGATATCGTGATCGGAATGCTCCAATCTCTTTCCATGAAGGAGTATCCGAGAGATTTGTTTGACTCATTCGGTCTCTCGGTATATGACGAATGTCATCATATGTCGGCCGAAGTATTCTGTCGATGTATGATGAAAATCGTAACGAAATATACACTCGGTCTCTCGGGAACGATGGTTCGAAAAGATGGACTCACCAAGGTATTCAAACACTTCTTAGGAGATGTGGTTCATAAAGAGAAAAACGACACGACATCTCATGCGGTTATTGTGAAAGGGATCCAATATAAGGTGGATGACGCGGAATTCAATGAAACAGAATACGACTATCGTGGCAACCCTAAATTTAGCACGATGATTTCTAAAGTGTGTAATTATAATCGTCGGAGTGAATTCATATTGGACGTCTTACAAAATGAACTGGCGACAAATCCGGACCAACAAATCATGATACTTGCGCATAATAGGTCGCTACTCGAATACTTCCATGATGCGATCGAACACCGTAAAATCGCGTCGGTGGGATATTATGTCGGCGGAATGAAAGATGCCGCGCTGAAGTTGAGTGAGAGCAAGAAAGTGATTATTGCTACGTATGCGATGGCGTCAGAAGGGTTGGATATCAAGACGCTAACAACACTCATCATGGCGTCACCTAAGACGGATGTGTGTCAATCTGTGGGGCGTATTCTGCGAGTGAAACATGCTTCGCCACTTGTGATCGACATTATTGATCCACAGGATGTATTTCGCAGTCAGTGGTTGAAACGCCAAACTTACTATATCAAACAACGATACCGTATTATCATGACAGACACCGAAGGTTATTATAAAAACAACTGGACAGTAAAATACACGCCGCCACCTGCTGCGTCTAAATCTATTACACATCGTGATGATCGAGAGATTGAACTTACCGATGCAGATATTATCGAGATCGACGAAGAAACCGGAAATCTCTCGGTAACGACAGAACTAAGCGCAAAAAACAAGATGAAATCAACCATTCCGAAAACAAATGGGAAATGCTTGATTCGATTAGAAGAATAAGGGATCGATACATCGATATACATGGTTTAATCCTTCAATGTAATTTTATTGTGAGAGACGGGTCCGGCGTTTTTTTCGGTTGTTTGCGCTTTTCATTTTCAACTTCTTGGTGAGTCTCGATTTCGGATTCTTGCGTTTGTTTTTGGAATGTGTCGAGCGCGTATATTTTTTCGACGATGTAGAACCGCCGGACATTCCATCACCGGATCCATCACCCGATCCACCATCCGATCCACCATTTGACATTCCACCATCCGACGATCCATCATCCGATCCACCATTTGACATTCCACCATCCGACGATCCCTCATCAAGATGATCGGGTGCACAATCACCACAATATCTCATTCCATTAATTTCTCTCCGTCCTCCATGTTCTCGCGAACCCACAATAACAGGTTGTCTGCAATCGCGACAAACAAAGCCGTCTTCTTGATCATCTCCCATATAGTCATTTCCCATATCGTCTTCGTCATTGGGATATTCATCTAGGGGATACTGCCGCAACACTTCTGCTTCTGCTTCTGCTACTGCTCTTGCTGCTTCTGCATACACGCAATCACCGCAACGAACTCTTCCATCGGGAAGATCTACGCGTTGACGAAATTGTGGTGAACCATACATAACATCATGTCCACAATCAACACAAGTAAAAGCATTATTATTTGCGAATTCTGCAGGTAGATTTGCTTCGTCTAGAAGCACTGCTGCTGCTGCTGCTCTTGCTGATGCTGCTGCTGCTTCTGCTGTATCTGCTGCTGCATCTGCTGCTGCTGCTGCTGCATCTGCTGCTGCTGCTGCTGCTGCTGCAGAATTAGCGCCACAATCACAGTTACAACCAGCACCAGCGGGACCACCTTGAATTTGAAGATTTCCAAGACTATTGCTAATACCACGAATATCAGCAGCAGCAGCAGAAGGATGAGCAGGAGAGGGAGGAAGATTAAGTTCAAGAGCAAGACCACCACCAGCAGGCGGAGTAGGAGTACCTCCACCACCAGCAGGCGGAATAGGAGTACCTCCACCAGCGCCACCGGTCAGCAGTGGAACAGGAATGCGGTTCTTTTTATTACGTCTTCGACTATAGCGTGCAACTTTTCGTTTCGTCCTACGAATGCGACGCAGTTTACGCTTGCTTCCACTGCCACGGCGGCGCCCACCGCGTGTAACAGAGTTATATCCAACCGTCACTGGTGCATACGATCCATTTGCATAAGCGTTCTCAGGATTACCTACATCAGACGAGTAATACTGACTCATGCCACCTCCACCTTGCACAAACGCGCGACCTGCTTGTCCGGAATACATATTTCCTGTTCCGCTGTTTTGAGAAGGCAATTCTTTACTTGATAATGCAATCCCGGAATTATGTTCCGCCAAAGGGTTCGAACGTAAATATTCAGACGACATCGTATAATATATTGCGATATTATTAGTATTTCAATAATAATAATAATAATAATAAAATGAATCGCGTGGATTTGTAAAAGGTCTTACGACCTGTAATTCTTGTTGGTTCGCCTTCGGCAGAACGTTCGCTTGGTTCCACGCGCATACTTACATTTCTGTCTCAATTTGCGACTATTGCACTTTTTCTGACTTTTAGAACGACACGGCGATGAATGCAAACGCGCTAAATATTTCTTCTGGTTGCGAAAAACAAACGGTTTGATTTTGCGCATCTTCTGACCACTAATTGGCGCCGAAGGTTGTAAGTTCATATGTTCACCAGATAGACGAATTTTGTGCTTGGCGCCGCCAGATAAGGAAATGGGGTCTAGGTTTTCGGATTGGGACTGGGACAGATCCATTGATTCAGTGCTCGTTGTATATATAACGATTCGAAAATTTATAAATGGCAATTATCTAACAATGAATCAACAACCAAATGTAAATTAGGGCAGCAGTTTGCATGCAGATGTCGTATCCCTTGTTCATGCAGTGCATATAAATGGCGAATATGCGTAATATGATTCCGACCATCGATCATAATTGCTGGTGTCGCAATACCATACTCTTTTTGAAACGGAACAACCATATTTCTAAGTATGTAATCGATGGCCACTTTATAACTATACATCGACGGAGGTATAGGTTGTGTCGGATGAGTAAAATTGGAAATATCAAACACAATACCGTTGAGAATATACTTATTCGCCCATATATATTCGAACATTTCTCGTGTTTGGTTGATGCCTTCATTGGAGATTTTTGTGTGAATCCATACAGGAACGGGCGAGGGAATTGGGGTGGGGGCGAGTGCGGGTCTACTATTTCGAATAATGTATTCATGATTTCCGAACCGTTTTGCATCTACTACTACTAAACCCGAGCAATTTACCAGTTTCACTTCACGCGTATTATGACATATCATTGATATGCGATGATCGCGCAAAAGTGACACGAGATCTGGCGAAGACGCTGGTGAAACCGAATACCATGGACGAATATATGGTAAACATTTATTCCATTCTTGAAATACTTTTGATACATATTCAACCGGGTTGTGGAGGCGGTGAAGAGACGCAGAATAAGTAATGCGCGACATTGTTAATATATAGTGCGGTTTAGGTTTATACTCATTTACGTTTATATTTCAAATACCGCATCTCATGTTGCTTTACTTGGTGATCCGTGATGATCTGGTTATGATTATGATTATGATTATGATTATGATTATTTGAAGTAGATTGCGAGACTAAAAACTGCACTGGAACCCAACGACAAAACCGCTTGTTGAATCGGCACATCATCAATAACTCTTTATGAAGTGAAACATATTTATCTGGATCCGTATTTTCAAACTCGGTCTCGTCTTCACTTTCTTCTTGCGCGTCTAGTCGTTCATTTTCGACTATATTTCGAAATACGCGATTCATCATAACGCTTGTTTTATAACTGGAGATATGTGCAAAGTTATGAAATACGAGTTCATTCGCGCGATTATTACTAGTGTTCACGAATAATTCATAGATATCATTTTGAATATTTGGACGCACCATAAACACAGCCTGAATATTCGTAAGCATGTCGTCAGGTTGCGGGATGAATTCAATGCGATCACGCTTCGTTGGCAGTGTCGGCAGTGTCGGCAGTGTCGGCAGTGTCGGCGTCGGCAAGCGCGCTTGTATTGCTGATTGTCGCGGCGGCGGTGCGCCACTACGACGTTCGTCGCTTCTTTCTCGACCGGATTGTAACAATTGTTGATATACTCGTGTGTTATTTTCAAACCGATACTGAATCGCAAAAACTGGATACGGTAACTCGGGTATCATCGCGTCTACATCTTTCTCAGTATGACATAATATCGGTAAACCAAATATAATACTATTCTGTTTTGTATATGCGACCTGACGAATATCGCCTTCATCAAAAATACGTTCGCATAAACGAATATGACCGGATAAGGACAATGATGGAACTGGATTTCCTTTATACCAGTAGACGGTATGAATAGAAAAGAATGTCTTATCGAACGCCGACGCCGACGCCGACGCATTATTCATTCGAAACAATACACCACCAAATACACTACCATACACGAGTGAATGATCCATGCAAGCATCATACATTCGAATACTTCCTGGATACCAACCGTTTTCTTGATGAAACTTGCGAATCACCGGCGACAAAGATCCTTGATAATTATTTGCACCAAGAATATCAATAACTGCTACAATTTTATTACGTTTCCATTCAGTCACCCACACAATACAGCGTTTTCCTTTTGGGAGTATAAAACATTTATAACCACCTGAAAATAAAGACGGATTGTCGTTCTTATGAATAGTTGTTTCATAAGAAAGTCGCGTATTCGGAAAACCGGCCAACAAACATTCGCATTCATGTGAGTTCATTACAGACGACCCCTTGTTGTTGTTGTTGTTGTTGTCGCGTGTGTAGTGTCGATTCATCATCGTAGTATATAGAGTATACACGCGCTGCCTTTAACTCATTTGTTAGTATTTTCTATGATTACTTTTGATTTGAAGCAATCTCTCGGATATACTCTTTTAAATCTGATTTCATGTCCTCAGATCGGTGAGTATCGGCATCCGTATTTATCCCTAAAGTCTCCTCCACATTCACATAAGGATGCTGTATTGGTGATAGATCAGACGATGAAACCGTATTTTTATGAATTGAGTCTATTAATATTTTATATTCTTGCCTTGGACCGTGAATTAGGTCTTTGACTTTCGGAGAAGTAAGTGTTGTTTCAAAATAAATATACAAATAGTGAATCATTACAATTAAACATATCGAAAATATAATATTTTGAATAAGCCACCACATCGTATCACGTGTATATTATGAACATAATTTGAAGTCATCTATAAACGAAATTATCTCATCCTTACATGTTTGGGTAAGGCGGTCGGAGTAATTCATGCACATTTTACTGGATACAACAACTCCATTTTCAGTTGTCATGTAAAAATCAACGACTTCTTTTTCTGTTTCATTCAATAGAAACACAAATGCGTTCATCGATTTTGGATGCTTTTTAACCACCTTTTTTATGTGGCGCGTGACAATATGATTTGACGGAATAATCTCACGATGTTCGGGTGCTTCCAGTAATTCATAATAACTTTCATCTACGAGAATGGGTATGGTCTTTTTTTCATGGTAGTCGATTTCCATCGTAGTTGTCTCACCGTCGATTGGATTACGTTCGTGTAATTTCTGTTGCTTGGTCGCATCGTGTGCGCGTAATTCATATATTCCATTATCGGTTATCACGATATGTTCCATTTTTTTAGATACGAAGAATGTTTCGGTTCCTTTGGGTCGAAGACGCCCTCGTTCGATAATCTGGTGGATTTTCGGATACAGTTTATTTATTTCTTCTATCGTGATGTCTAATAAATAAATTCGAGGCGCGGTTCGCTGTTGGGATTGTATAAAATGTGTGTTTGTATTATTTCGATAAATGGTGCTTAGACCGGAAATAACCATTGCCTGTCTGACATTTTGACCTTTTCTTTGTGAGCGAAAGTTGGATGGTTGGACACTTGTCATTGCAGTTGTTATAGTATTATACCGTCGTATGTTTATGTTATATTGCTGCACGTGACTGAAACAATATAGAAAGATTTCGCGTATTTTATACATAAGGATGTCTCCATCTACTTCGACCACGACCACGACCAGTCTCGTTATTGTATCCAAATCCGGAACACTTTCAGAATGTAGAGTGAATACAAAAAACGAAACAACCATCGATGATCTAACTTTATTATTATCTAAAAAGTGCGGGTTTAGAAACCCAGAGGGATTTAGTTGTTATCATACATGGAGATACAAGAACAAGCGTAAATTCGAATTTGACACGTATGCGAATGCAAATGCAGAGGAAGGAGGAAATCAAACAGTGCCAAAGTATATATTTGTCGATCTATGGGGGAAGACGGATGGACGCGCCGGACAAGAAAACAAGTATGAACTTCCGCCACCAGTTGATTATATCATGATGTTTGGTTCGATTGCGCTTGTGGCTAGAATCGACGAACAAACTGCAGTGGATTTAACAGTTGATGTATGGACAATCATATATGAGAAATTGTTTGGCGGATTCGAAGACTTATCGACTACTGTTGCAGAAGATGAAAATGAAATCGATGAGTTAGATTCAATTCCACAGCATAAAAAAACGAATAACGGATATTTGAAAGATGGGTTTGTCGTAGAAGATGAATCAGAAGATACTCCGCGATGCAAGAAGAGAGTAACACGTAGTCGTGGTGGCGCTGGTAAGAAACCAAAATCGGAATCTACTGAAAGTGAATTTGTAACTGAGACGGAGACAGAATCAGGAACACCCACGTCTGAATCTCCAAATGGCACAGATCATGATGACGGTGAATCGGATTTGGGTCTTGGTATTCCTGATCCGATTCCTGTGAATAAAATTGTCAGCAAAAAATCTGCAATTAAACCCAAAAGAGTTATTAAAAAACAGGGTGGCGTAAAATCAAAAAAAATAATAGACGAACCACCAGCAGTAGAAGAGGAAATAGAATCTGAATTAAGCGAAGATTCATATGATTGATTCCATTCCATTCCATTCATTCCATTCCATAAAATTGATTAAAGAAATTACACTTTATTATAATAAACGGTTGATTTCATATGTCCAGCATTGATACCATTGCATTTCCTGATCAATTTCGCGCAGAAGTGCGCAAAAGACTACATGCGTTGTTACCTGACGGTATCAGCAGCAGCGACGCGTCAGATACTGTTTCAACAAATATCGAAAAGGGTATATTCAACTGGGCAATTCAGCAGGCCGGTAAGAATAACATTGTGAAAAAATGGTCAAATCCGTTCTTCATTACACTATATATTGACCGGTTACGTTCGGTCTATATCAACCTGAAGAAACCCGATGTTTCAAGTGCAGTGACATCCGGCAATATTAAACCGCAAGAACTCGCATTCATGAGTCATCAAGAGATGTGCCCTGACAAATGGAAACAGTTGATTGAAGACAAAAAGGTTCGCGACAAACAGAAATATGAACCCAATATCGAAGCTTCAACGGACAACTTTACATGCAATAAGTGTAAATCGAAGAAATGCACATACTATCAACTTCAAACACGTTCGGCCGATGAACCGATGACAACATTTGTCACATGCTTAGAATGTGGAAAGAGATGGAAATGTTGACGAAAGTGATATTGAAATAAAAATATACGCATAGTAAAAGATGTCGACTCCATTTTTTACTATGCTAAAAACATACTTTCATTGTTGTGCGAATCGTTATTCGTGTTGCTTCAATTCAAATGATGCAAATGAACCTCAGCGTGATACAACAATACACAATGAACATGTCGATTATAATCAGTTTACATTCGACGACTTATCAAATCCAAATACTCCAAATACGCCAATGACGTCCTCTTCTTCATCCTCGTCCTTGGAAGATTATAAGACTCATCTGTATCCGTATCCGTATCCGTATCCGTATAAACGACCTCAATTCAAACCTATCATTGGCATAATACCTACGAATTACTACAGCGACTAAGATGTCATTGTCAGTTACAATATCTCTAAATCTTGAATACGCCAATACTCCGATCCACCGTTCGGTAACGGGCGACGAATGATGAAAGGTGTCTTTTTTTGTTCTAACTCCTTGACTGCAATTAAATAACCATCGATCACAGTAGAATCAATCTTGATAAATGCAGGTGCGCCTTCATTCAATTGTTTTGTGCGTTGTCCTAATACACGTGTTTTTTCATATTTTGTCATAATCGGAATGGTTCGATGTAAATCATCTACAATCACACCTGCGCTATTTCGCACAACACGCGACAATGTCTGAATTTCATCATAATTGTGCGACATGGTTTCTGGGTGATACGTTTCAATATAACTTTCAGAAACAGTCGACGCCAGTTTTTGAAAATATTCCGATGAATCTCTGTCTGCATCTTCATCATCATCCTCGTCGGATTTTTCGCCATCATCTTCGTCATATTGTAATCCATGAGGAACACCCAAGAGAGTCAGATCATCCTCTGCATCCTTTTTTGGTTTCTTTTTATTCTTCTTTGGTTTTGAAACACTAACTCCGACAGCAACATCCGTATCGCTATCCTCTTGACCACTATCACCTTCTCCACCTTCATTTTCATCATCGATGGCCGACGAGGCACTATCATCATCCGTTGTTTGTGACCCAGTCTCATCATTTTCGCTCGACTGTTTTGACGCTGTTTCGTCGTCCTCGTCATCAGAAACCTCGAGATCTTCCACTAGATTAACGGGGTCTTCATTTTCAGAGTCATCGTTTATAAGTTTTTTCGGTGGAACTGGAACGGCAGATGTTGACATCTATACTACAATGGTATATATAAAAATCATACTTTATTATGTTTCAATTTATTGTTCTAGAATGTTAAATAGTAAAACAATAAAATAATCACTGGAAATGATTCATGTGGTTACTGCTGTTCGGTATTCCAGACTTTATCGCATTTCGCACACAAGTAAACAAACTTCAGGTTTGTATCGTCGTAACGAACGTAAATAATTTCAGATTTGCTTTTGGATGCATTACTTCCGACTGCGCCTGCTGCTGCTGCTGCTGCACCTTCACTACCGCGGTTACTTACCATTTGATTCGACGGACATTCGTCATTCGGGCAACGCATTGTGTGGATACGAGGTAAAGTCGGATCCAATTTCGTATACTTATTGACTACTTGGGAAAATGACTGTGGTGTTGTTGAATGTTTCACATTGATTTTGGAGACACAGATGTTTTCCGACGCAATCGTATTGTCGATATTTCCACAGTTACGACAGTAATACTGCAATTCATTATCCGGCGTGATACTAATATAATACATATTGGCGCAAGTAGAACAGAAGTGCATTTTGCAAAAGCAATGATAATCGATGATATATATAATGTATATAGATACAATAATTTCAATTTAACTTCTTTAAGTATTGTAATTATCACAAACGTCTTTATTCCGATAATGATGTAATAATTGCGTCATAGTGTGTTCGTATCAAGGAATAATGAATATCTTTTGTAATACCCCCATATAAACCAATCGAAATTGTTTTTCTGTCTGGATACATCTTTTCTCGTTCCATCAAAATCTCTCGAATACGTGTTTTATTTTCATGAAACTTACGGCGCATAAACTCCTGAAATACAGGAACGAGCGTCGATTCCATTGTAATATTGTCCGTAAATTCAGTCAATATTGTCAAACACGCAAACTTGTAATTGAAATACTCTACCATCATATGATATGGTTTAAAATCACTATGCACACTTCGTATACCGGGTTCATGTAGAAGTGGTTCATTATCAAATAGTGACTGAAATGTCATCAATATCGATCGAATATTTTGACAACCAGACCATTGTTCACCGCGCCACGTATTTATAATGGAGACGCATACTCTCTTATTCGCGTAAAAATTAGGATGAAACCGAATATTATTTGTAATCGTCAAATAAGAGACAATCGGTGGTGAATGTGGATAATTTGTCGGGAATTTAAACATGAAATAATAATACCCGCCAAAGTAAAGTGAGTCAGGTGGACCAACAATACATGCATATCCTGTAAGCATGTCTGTTTCACTGTGTTGGTAAATTATACCACATTCATCTAATGAAGAATCGGTCATTACGGCGCGAATATCGTGAAGAAGTCGCGTGACTGTTTCTTTGGGAATGACTATCTTCGTGGTTTTGTCGGTCATCTGTATTGTCGTAAGTTTAATGTATTCTCCAACGTTGTATTTATGTATTTTTACGAATACTAGACGTCTTCATTATAGTTTTGGACCTTTTCAATCGCCACAGACTTTGATACTTTTCGTATGACCTTGTCTATATTTCCATCCTTATCTCCATCTGTAGCTGCTTTAGATAATTTGAAATAAGTTTCATTATCTCGGGTGTGGCTATACATACAATTGGGGTGCGTTTTCGCCCATTCATTTACTAACGCCACATTCTTTTGTTCCACTGCAAGGACTGCGTTCGTCATTTTCTCGTGATCTGGTCCATCACGTTGCCACTGGTTGTTATCTTTGACATACAAGGTCTCGCGCTTCACATCGCTGCAATGGACTGGTCGTTTGTATATGTCGGTTTTCTGAAGATTATCGATGAAGATGTTTGACATCCCTTCCACATAACCAAGACGCCCGACATTTTCCAAATCAGTCACGTTCAGTTGAATGGAATTCACGAAGTCCTTCATGTTCATCGCATCCTTACATTTCTCGTTAAGGAATAGATTCATATTGAATGTGCTATTATTACTGTTGGTTGTGGTTGTAATTGTGCTATTATTTATATGCGATTGTTCTGACAATGATTTTATTATTTTCAACATCTCTCGGTTATCTTTCAATAATTCCATAAACATCTCTTTCGTGATTACTTCATTTTCGAGTTCCTTTTCATTTGATGCAGTAGCGCCATCGAATGAAACGTGTAAAAAATTACATAAACGCTTATGTTTTGCAAGACTTGTATGGTGCAGATATTTCTTACCACATTTACAAATATACACACTGGACGCTTGATTGGAGTTTTTTTCGGTAGTCTCATGTAGTCGTTTATGCTTGTTGGTCACAACGTGTCGTTTGAACTCATTTTGTTTAGAGCATGTAAAGTCACATTTTTCACATGAAAAAATTGGAGTTTTTTTGGAGTTTTTTTCGGTAGTCATTTTGATATAATCAGACTACATAAAAAAACTCCTAAACGGCCATTAACGCCTCCAATGAACCGGTCCGAAAAAGTTCAGTCACAGTTTTTTAAGGTAAAAAATGCGTTTTGTGAGCATTATGGTCACAAACCCAAAAATCGATGTTTTGCATTTCGCGTTTTTAAAACTTCCACGCGCAAAGGTCAAAATGGACATTTATAAATGTCCAAAAAAATGTCCAAAAATGGGGGGTCAAAATCTCTCGTAATTCCGGCCTTTCAGCCATTTCAAACGAAATATTTTCGACCGGTTTGTATTTGAAATATGGTTTGGCGAACGCCCAGAATTATAGGATTTATAAATCATTGATTTTAAACGAAATATTTTCGACCGAAAAATGAATATTCCAAATGAATCCTATTCTTCAACCCAGGAGATTTCCAAATCCATGAATTATGCATTCCGGCAAGGTCTTTTGTGACGATAACCCTAGCAAACCCGGCAATGATCCCAGAAATATCTCTTACTGATATGCAGTCATTTTTGCAACCCTGACGATATATCGTCACAAAACCGAAATCTGAAACCCGAAAAAAAAATCCTCAGGTAAAAATGATTTTTTTACAAAAGTCCTGCGCCCAGAAAAACGAAAAATAAAGTATCCCCCAAAATTGACGAAAAAATGCGTGGAAAAACCAAAGGGTCATTTTTGGGGGATCAGATTTAGAGATAAAACCTCTGGAATATATAAACCCAAGGTTTTATAAATTTCAATTCATAATTTGGACAAAATTGAACTTTAAACCTTGACGTATTTGAATTTACAAGAGATACGTATATGACAACAACCTTGCATAATGGCGCTGGCGCTGGAGGAAGACAAGAAGGGGGCGCTATCGCGCCTGGCGCGACGATGCCAAATTCGTCGGAAGTTGACAAAACAACTGCTTCATACCAGTCTCTTTGTGCGGGGATGACGTATGAACAATTTATGAAACATCATGCATCCAAACCGGGCGAAGCCTATACACATACGCGGATTGGGGATAAGGCGCAAAATATTCATGGAGGAGTTTATACGATTCCGCCGGCAATACTGCCGGTATTTTGGAAGAAGTATTATTCGCATGTATTTGAAAATGGGAAACTCGAACATTTGACCGAAAAACAGAATACAGAAAAAGGGGTGGTTGTCGTTGATTTCGATTTCAGGTATGATACAAGTATCACGAAACGCCAACATAGTAAAGAGCATGTGCTCGACATGATTCAATCTTATATTCAAACATTGGAAACATTGGTGGAACTCCCGAATGATGTTCAAATCCCGATCTACATCTTTGAGAAAAACGACGTGAATCCACAGGAAGACGTTACAAAAGACGGTATTCATATGATGATTGGTGCTTATGTCGAACGCCCGATTCAGCGAATGCTGCGCGCCCGAATGTTGAAGGAACTTCCGCAAATATGGACCGACCTTCCCGTTACGAATTCGTGGAATGATGTTCTTGATGAAGGGATTTCGCGCGGACATACAAACTGGCAGTTATACGGATCGCGTAAACCGGGTCATGCGGCGTATATGTTGAAGTATCACTTTGTTATGATGCACGATCCGGATGACGATGAAGGTGCGTGGATGTGCCAAGAAGAGAAGACCAGCAAGTTCAACGTCAAGGAGAATTTCGCAAAACTATCTGTCCAGACGTCGCCAGGAATCAATACGGACTATCCGTCGTTTAAATTATTACCGGACAATGCGGCGTTGAAGGCCGAGTATGATGCTCTTCTGAATCAGCAACGAGGATTGCGTAATGGCGGGGGAGGGGGCAATGCAACCGATGGCAGCAAACGGATTCGCCTGGTAGTAACAAATGGCGGTGTCGGTGGCAGTGGAGGAGGCGGTGTGGGGATCGGAGGTGCAAATAGCGCTGCTGCTGATGCACTCGTTTCACACAACGGTGTAATCATGATGGATAAAATTACGAATCAGGTTGAATTGATGATGGCGGTAGATATTATACTGAATATGCTTGAACCGAAAGAATACGAAATCCGTGAAACACATTACTACACGATGGCGCTTCCATCGCAGTATTATGAACCATACGATAAATGGCTCCGGGTTGGATTGGCGTTGCATAATACGAGCGATAAACTCTTCTTGACGTGGATGCTTTTCAGCGCAAAATCTGCGAAATTCTCATATGAACATATTATGCGACATTATGATACATGGTGCAACTTTCCATATAGTCCTGATGGACTCACGCGTCGGTCAATCATGTATTGGGCCAAGAATGATTGCTTAGAAGAATATACCCGAATCCGTAATGAAACCATCGACAATTTCATCCATCAAACGATTTGCAATGAGACGACGAATGATGCGTCAACCGATGTGGATTTGGCGACAGTGTTGTATACGATATTCAAAGACCGTTTCGTATGTGTGAGTGTGAAGGACAACATGTGGTATGAATTCGAGAAGAATCGCTGGGTAGAGTGCGATCAAGGCAATTCTCTTCGTGCGCTAATTTCAAAGGATATGCACGACATTTATACGAAGAAACATCGCGATATTATGGATATGACATCTGGTCTAGATCCGACTTCGGATCAGTATACGAATGCACGGAAAAAATCGCGGAGAATCGTGGATATTTGCACCAAACTCAAAACCACGAGTTTTAAGAATAACATTATGCGTGAGGTGCGTGAACAGTTCTACGACAAGGATTTTATCGACAAAATTGACACACGACCTGAACTCCTTTGTTTCAAGAATGGGGTCGTTGATTTCAATACGAAGACGTTTCGTCGTGGACAGCCCGATGATAACTTGTCGAAAACTACGAAAATCGACTACATTACACTTGACACCGAAAAACATCGCCAACAAATCAACGAGATCAACGATTTTATGGCGCAACTCTTCCCGGAAGAAGAACTTCGGACTTACATGTGGGAACATCTTGCGTCGACACTCATCGGCACGAATCGCGAACAAACATTCAACATCTATATTGGTGGTGGAAGCAATGGCAAGTCGAAATTGATCGAACTCATGTCGGCCGGTCTTGGTGAATACAAGGCAGTTCTTCCGATTACTGCAGTGACACAGAAACGCGCGATGATTGGCGGCGCTTCACCAGAATTGGCAGTTCTGAAAGGCGTGCGATATGCGGTCATGCAAGAACCAACGAAGGGTGATCGCATCAATGAAGGTATTTTGAAAGAGATCACGGGTGGTGACGAGATGTGTGGTCGCGCTCTCTTCAAAAACACGATTACATTTGTTCCGCAATTCAAACTGGTAGTATGCACAAATGTCCTTTTCGATATCAAAAGCAATGATGACGGAACATGGCGCCGCATTCGATTGTGTCCTTATAAATCCAAGTTTTGCGAAGATCCGAAATCCGACGATCCAGAAGAACCGTATCAGTTCCTCATTGATAAGAATCTCGATGTCAAGATCAAGACGTGGGTAAATGTCTTTATGTCGATGCTCGTCAAAAAGGCATTTGAAACAGATGGTAAAGTGAAGACCTGCGCTGCAGTCACGGCAAGTAGTAACAAGTATCGCAATACTCAAGATTATCTGTCAGAGTTCTTCCGCGACAAAATTCGTCCGGCCGATGAAGATACGTATATCAAGAAGACGGAAGTATATGAAGAGTTTAAGAAATGGTATATTGTTCAACATGGTAAGAATATTCCAAAGGCGAATGAATTATATGACTATATGATTAAGAAGTTTGGGAAACTTACAAGCAAAGGATGGCGAAAGTGTCGTATCCTTTATGAAGATGATAATGAATGCGATGGCGTTGAGAACGAAAGTAGTGGAAACGAAGACGCTGCCGCATAAAACGACGCGACGCGTCCCCGTGCGTCCCGTCTTCATGACCAAAACCGAACATTTTTCAAACCCAGCATTTCGGTTACCTTTGTGAGTCCATTTAATATCCATAACGTAAGTGGTAGAATAAACGTTGGATACGTTCCAAGTAGTATCAATATCGCGATATTTTTATAGTCATACGAACTACTTGAGAAATACTCTCTCAGTGAAATAAATACAAACATAACGAATAACGCGTAATACAAAAAGAATACAAGATCTTCATAAAAAGAAAGACTATTGTATTCGTCATAGTCATATTGTGCATTTTGCTTGATTAACTCGATATTTTTCTTCTGATTTTCAAGAATTGAAACAATGTCGGTGTCATCCAATAAAGTTAAATTATTCTGATTATCTTTTTTAACGGATACATTGTAATATGTGTTCAATAAATTATCGACTCGTTTAAACTCTCTGTTAATTGCAACTACGTAATCGTTTTTTTTATTTAAAGCATTTTTACAGTTCACATTTAGCTGCACCCAGCTCCACTGTGCATCACAATCAATATAATATTCCGTCCATGGAAGGATTGTTTTTCCATCAGCAGTAGTCCGACTGTTACTGTCATTTGGATCCGATAAAAGAGGAAGACGTGTATTATAATGCCGAACTTGATTCTGAACATCTCCAATGAACTGATTATCAATGACCTTATCTTGTTTTTCGTAAAAATTAAATCCTTCCCGACCTACCTGAAATCCTTCTACTGGTGGATACGTATCACCGTCCGCTTTTTTATTTTCACGAACACGCCGGTCAGTTTCTATATACTGATTCGCCTTTTTCATTACATCATCTCCACTCTTCTTACATTTATTCCGCGTATTCTCCCATTCTTTATGCGCTTTGATAATTTCGTAACTCTGCGCCTTTCCTTTGACTAAAGCTGTATATTCTATACTTTTTTTCTCAACATTATCGTCACAATCAATATATGTGTTTCGCGCCTGAATCCACTCTGCATGATGCAAACTCATGTCATACTTATCTTTTTCTGGTCCAGAAAACCCACCTTGATTAATAATTTGTCGAACTTTTACTAGATCGCCCTTTGATTTTTCGACGACTTCGTCAATTGGGCGATCACCTCCGGTGAGTTTAACAGCAGCTTTATCTGTTGCGGCAGCAGCCTTAGCAGCTGCCTCTCCGGCCTTGGCGTCAGCAATAATTTCGGGTTTTGCGTCTTTTGCAGAACCATAATCCAACCCCATATTGAATAAATCTTTAATTTATAATATAACTACTATATTTGTTAGATTATAATACATGACGTTTTTATATTCCGGTTATTTTTATAGATCGCTCATTTATATCTTTACTTGTTTTAATCGTAATCGTTTTCGGGATGAACGCCACTTCTGGACTAGTAGATTTTGAAAGTCCAGTTACGGTAATTGCGCTACTTGTTGCGCCGGCATTATCTAATCCAGTAAACACGATTGATGTAGGCGTAGCTGTTGAACTAGTGAGACCTGTTACAGTGGGTGTTCCAGTAAAGAGTCCGGATGGTAATGCAATTGTTACTGTATCTTTTGTATCCAGTGCCCCTTGGGTGGAAGGTGTTATTGTAATTTTTAATGTACCTGTAGCGCCACTTGCTGGAGGAGTCCAAACCGCAGTTCCTGCAACGGTAGCTGACCCAGGAACACACTTCTTCGAATCGCTATCCCATGTTGTTCCGATATCACAGCATCCAGGTCCATAGCATGGCGCCATTCCCATTCCCATTTCCGAGAGATTGGACGGATCCGTATTTTGCTGAGTAAGTTGTTTTTTATTCATTTCATCTTCATTAAAGGTCCAGTCATACTTGTCGAAGTCGTGATCGTTGCGACGCATAATATCGTAGACTTTCGTTCCAACAGTAATACCGCCAAATGTCAAAATCAAAATAATTCCTAAAGTAGAGATAGACTCTGGAATAAGTTCCTTCTTACGTAATAGAGCCATTATAATGAGTGCAACAGTTACAAAAATAATATGTTTCATTACTTCGGTATTTTCTTCATAATGACGCGTATAATATGTATTCACTTGCGCCATTCGACGTTTGTTGGTGTTGTCCTCCGATAGCAGTTTCGCATTTTTGGACGATCGTTCCTTCTCTTTTTTAATGAAATCCATTGCCGTTTTCTGGGCTTGAAACAAAGCTTCCGAATCAAATACCTGACCTGCTTCTTTTACAGTGCCGTAGGTAGAGGCGAGCATATTTAGAAGTGCCGATTTTGATTGTTCTAATGCACTCACATCATCTGGACTCATAGTTGCCCTGCGCGCGGCAAGGTTTGCATCAATTAACGCGATTGTATTTCGAATGTCATTCGCGTTTCTGGCGAGCTGTCCATCATTTGCACCGCCAGATGTTAAAACGCCAGCAATTCCAATATTGACTGTTGTAGTTATTTCTTTACCAGACCCAGTTATTTTAAATATTAATCCATGCTCTTTTGTTGTATCTGCTGCAGAAATACTAATATCTTTGATAGATATTCTTATCCACTGTCCTGATTTGATAGCATCTGCTTTATATATAAATGAAACGGAGGTTGAACTATCTTTGGTAACTACATCACCGGTCTCGAGAACTATATCGTTACCGGGTGAAACTATATTCGTTGCGGTATAACTGGTATTATTAGTTGGTAAAGTAATCTTGGCGTCAGCTGCTGGCGCAGACCAAGATACAGTAAGTGCGGAACCCGCCGCTAATGTTGCAGATAATGTCACGTTCAAAAATATGGTGTTATTTGCGGTTGTTCCGGTAGCCGGGCGTTTAAGTGTTCGCGGTATTGTTTCATAATTAACACTCATTCCTTCGATATAACCTCCACGATTCAGATAATCTTTGAACAATTTTCCGGCGCATAATACTACAATTCCAAATAATGCAATTAATATTTGATTTTTCTCTGATATCTGATATACCACCATTGATATAATTTGTAGTTACAATCCATAAATACTGATTATATAATTATTTATTTTTTTTTGTGTTTACGCTTTTACATTATTTATTTATTGTGTTTACGCTTTTTACCACCCGTCGTGGGAGTGGTTGCGTTATTATCACCTGGACTACTCACGGCGTCACCTACCTTATTTACAGCATCTGTGGCTGTTTCGCTGACTTTATCCGCCATATTTTTTGCGCCTTCAACTGCAGTAGATGCAGCGTCATTTACAGACGAGACTAAATTATCGGCACCTTCCGTTATGTTCGTTGACAGTTGGTCGGTTGCTTGCATGATATTATTGCCGGTCGATACGATTTCACTCTTAATATCATCTGTTTTATCTGCGATATCACTTGTATCCATTTTTCCTGCACTAAATAAACCGAGTAATGTTGCTAAAAATCCCCCACCAGCGCTATCACTAGCATTACTGTCGTTATCAACATCATCTTGTCCAAACATTTCTTTTAACTTGATAAGTGCTAATACTACCAATATTGCTAAAATACTCCAAAGAATAAATTTATACGACTCTGAAATCAATTGTTTATTTGTTTCGTCTGTCATTGCTATGATTCGTTCGCGCTGATATTCGGCATTTGATATTTTCTCTAGATCTTTTTGCACCCCAATCATAGTGTCAGCGTATTTTGTATCGGTCGTCATACCTTCTTGGCTATCAACTGGGGGCGGGGGCGGGTTCATCGAGGTGGTTGCGCCTTTTTTGGATTGTAACTGGTCTGCGAATATTTTTATAATAGATTGTGTTTCATCAAAAATGGTGTCTACTGATTTATACATAGATTTAGGTTCTTGTGGATTTAATGACCCCTTTTTAGGGACAATTTTTTCGATGGAACATAATGAACTTCCTGACATGGGTCCTATATACGGATAATGTGCATATTGCGTTGTATCCACTTGTTCATATTTACCATTGTTGATTTTACAACCGTCGTCGCTAATACTCGAATTAATCTTCGGAACTTTCATAATGAGTTGTTTTGTCGTGTCCACTGTGCGAACTCCAATAGGATACATTTTTGATTTGTCTTTTAACTCGCATTTACCTTGAGTTCCTACACTACCTTCCGTATATACATACCCGCCACATTTATCATCGCCATCACATAATTCGCGGCATTGTTCAAACGACGCTGGAATAGACTGCCCCACAGCCAACGTTCGTATTTTACGAACATAGTCTGGTGGATTTGTTCGAGGAAAACTATTTGGATCGACCGCATATGTTTCTAGATCTTGCATGGAATATGAATCCCATTGCCATTGCCATCTTCTTGTTCCAAATGGACCATCACCGTTATCCATACTATGCATCGCGCCGCCAATCGTATACAGGGTGTTTCCCCAAATAAGCATATCATACCCTGCAAAATATGGGAAATATCGATTATCTGTTGCTAAATGGGTATACTTACCATTTCCCCAAATACTATTCGAACCATAGTATTTATTTTTACCGTCATAAACAAACGATTCTGAATCGTCAATCCAATACCAGGAACCATTATAAGTCCAACCTTTGGAAGTATATGAACCTAATATGCGACCATCAGATAATATTACGCGCGTATACGTTGGTCCTTTATCTGAACATAATCTCCACCACTCACTAGGGTCCCATCCATTACGACTGGCTCGATAAAGAAGATTGCCGGCCGCATTGGCCTTACCCGGCGTAATTTGTGTAAGACTATAAGAATCTTCAACAGATCGCGTATCGTATCCACCCAAATTGATATATGACGCAGGATTCTCTTTCGTCGATTTCATAAATGAAAGCGCACTCGACGGATAATCACGGCGATTACCGTTATAATCAACATTTGCAATTTCACCTATTTTACCACGACCATTCTGGTCTGAATTATCCACTCCAGTTGGTCCACCCGTTTTAAGACAGTAAAGCGCAACACTTCGGTCATAATATGACGTCTCTTTACCATACAATCGTTTTACATCCGATGTATTATATCTCTTCATGTACTTATCTTCGCCGTCTTCTGGGTGATTTACTCTGTGACATTTTGAAGCGTCTGAATTAAAATTAAGTATTCCATTAATATCTGGTTTACCGGCGCGCATGTATATCCAACATCCTCCGCGGTTGGGCGGTGACCCTTTTTCGGGTGCAGTTATGAAAAAGTAGGAACTACCTAAGTCTTCTGCGCGGCGTTTACATTGCGATATTGTGGCTTCGAATAAATCCTCTTGAAATTGAAATCCTCTATTTTCAAAATCCTTTTCATATACATTATTCGGTATCGTATAGCACCCTATTTGATGAGTATCGACTCCTTGATTTGTAAACTGAAAATCGGCCGATGGTTTTTGCGTGACGAATATATTTTTATTTTCATTGTTACATGAGAATAGTCCAGATCGATTGGGAGTATTATTGGGGTCCTTTACACCGGTATTTATAATCATGAATAGTGGAGTGGTTTTTGCACTGTCACTATCGGCGTATGCGAAACTAAACGGTTTTAAATTGCCCCATGTTCCTGCAATTTTAATTTTTTGAATTGATAGTTTCGAACTTGCCGGACATTGAAGAACGTTGGTATTATTTACCATTTTATCAGTTTCGAGCCAGTTTGTTGGATTAGAGGATATGGATGACGGATAATTCCATATCTGAAAGATACCGTCTTTGGTAATATATCCGTATTTGGTAATTCCTTCTGAATCGGTAACTTCAGCCCATCGTTGACGTTGATCATTATTGTTTATTTCGATTAGGTTTACAATCGATTTGACTCTTTCAATATGATCGACCTCTTGATTTGTATATTTTTGATGTTGGTCTGCAATGGCTTTTAACCCTTGATACTCGTTAAATTTTCCACCACCCTCACCACTTGCACTATTGGCAATTCCTCCCTCAACTCCTTGCATTCCTTCTCTGGTTGACGTGACATTATTAGTCATCGTTTGTATCATATTTTGAAATATCGTTCCAATACTCAATGAATCTGTTGGACGTTTATGATTGACACTCGTATTAAATAGTTCATCATTGATTGTCGTCATTTGATTCAACATCATTTCGCGGGTTTCATTTGAATTTTGTACACGCCCTGACTTACTACTGGCTTTTTTTACTAAATCATTTGAATTCTTATAAAACATCTTATATAGTAATGGATGATCTCGTAGATTACTATATATAGCATGGAATATTATTACATCGATAACTATTTAATTGCTATCTAAAACGATTTATGATTCGTTATCTAATCCATCTTGTATATTCTTCAACCCTGCATCAAACTCGACAAAGAATGACTTGAATGTAGCGTGAAAGAATATGATTAGCAATAATAAAAAGGTTACTCCCACCCACCACATTTGACCTGTCCAAAATGCAGGATCTGTGATATATCGTATCACCATCATAATATTTCCTTTCATGTCCCAACCGAATGATGACAAGATAAATATAACGACCACGATTGTAATGACCCACCAATTTGTCCACCATCCAAAACCGACATATTGTTTCACTGTATCAATTTGCTCTATTATGGACAACTTTGATGAGTATGATGCATATCCAGCAATAATAACGATTGTCAATACAAAATAAAAAATGAACCGGTATTTTCGCGCAACTAACATTTTTTGTTCATTTATTTCGGTGTAGACGTTAGTGATATCTTTACGTTTATCAATCAAACTATTATTCTTCTCAATATCTGACGCCCCCGCATTCATATAATTATTTATCTTACTAACGAGTAAGTTAGATTCGGTAGCGGTGGATACTAAAGTATTTAATTCCGAATTAATGCCGGCTTCTCCGGAATCAACAATATCATTGACAAGTGATTTTACACGCTGTTCGATATCTTGCAGTTTTGCCGCGCCATTAATATTTACTATATCGGAAGAGTCCTTTATTCCTAATTTCGTATAATAAATATTGTTGTCGGTCTTTCCTATCATGTGTGTATACCCAACGGATTCGGTATTGAATGTGGCGCTAGAAGGCGCATCATATATCAACCCATAACACCTATTATTCCATTCGCTTAGTCCGGGGTTTGATCCAAATTTTGCATCTCCAGTATACGCAACTTGCTTAAATAAACGTTTATCACTGGCTGCTAAATTCCAACACTGTAACGAATTCGCATCCATGTTCGCCGGATTGCTTGACACAATTTTTCCAACATATTTCCAGTGCTGTCCAAAATCTTCGCCTGGTCGACTAACAAGTGGAGTTGCTGTATTCGATATCGCATTTTTATTAGGCGTAATACTATACGATGCACCTGCTGTAGTCGATATTGCGGGTTTATATTTTAATGTTAGTGCATCGTATTCAGCAAGAAGCGTTTTAAGTTCGGCCATTTTTGACAACAACCGTGAATAATCTGAACCACTCATTATGTTGTTAAAACTCTGTATTATACTGATACATATAACATAGAATACAATCCGACGACGCCGACATCACCGTAAATTAAGAGAAATAGAATATGTTTCATCACGTAATCGTATATGATGTGTCCAAGTTATAGGTATATGAAAAGTAGTAATATATTGCAAATATAACGATTAGCGCCATAATCACAACACCCAAAAGTGACACATTTGCACCGCCACCGTCAGCAGGAGCATACGGCGACGAACCATTATTCGCGCCAGAACCTTCACTCGGGGTTATGAACATGAATGAAAATTTAAATATCATGAGTATTGCAATTAAAATAATAAACCCCCAAAACAGGTAAACCGCAGGGTAATAATAATCACCTAATGTTGATTTTATTTTGGCTAAAATCTCATCATCAAGAGAATCTAAATGTTCTGATGGTGTTTTTTTGCGCTGAAGTATGTTTGAATTGGCTATACCATTTAAAATATTCTGGTTTTCTTTCTTTATTTCTTCAACTGTAATATCGATATTTTTCTTAATCTCTGTCAATTTTGTATGGATCGACGGAGATACACTTATACGAAAACATTCACTATTTTCTTTCATCGGTTCATTTTCAGCAGTAGGTATTGAGTTGTATTGATTTGCAGTTAGGACTACGGGTTCGCCGACAATAGCTGTAAGACATGTTGAATGACGTTTATCTGGCCAAACACCTGGTTGGTATATATGTTTTCTTCCTTCCACATCAACCCACGCGTATTTATCGTCAGCAATTGTGGGACCTGCTAATTTTACATTTTTGGCAGAAATACAAGGTGTATACCCAGCCATGTCATAACTTTTTAAATTGGAAAACCGACTAAATCCGCCTCCGGTTGTCCCACCACTTATGTCGATAAACGACGAAGGTGTTAGTTTATATGGGTTTAATACATCGGTAATTGCTTCATTTTGCTCAATTTTTGGACAGGTAGTGCTATCATATAATGAAATGGCCGACTTATCTTTGTATCGATGTGCATATCCAAATGGATTTACATAATAATACGCGGCACTTGCATCTACGCCCGAATAAGAAACATCCCGGATTACTTTATTCAAATATTGCGTATTTGTCTGTAAAAATTGAGATCGAGTAAGTAGATCATCTGTGTATAATCGATATTGCGTTGTATATTCAGTTGTCAACATGCTTAATTTTGTTTCAAGATCGGTCAGTTTTTGACTTTTACCGATAGTAGTGACACCTTTTGAGGATGACACTACGTCATTTGTCAACCCTTCTTTATATGACACTACTCCGACTTTTTCGTCTATTGTTTGCAGTTGTTCTGTAAATGGTTGAATTGGATTTTTATTAATATCATTACGAGAGTAGTTCAGAAGGTCGCCTTGTAGTAAGTTCAGATTCATTGACGTTCCAGTAAGCATGCCTTCTTGCGTATTCTTCGTTTCTGCATTTTTTGTATCTTTCACAAACTCGGTCATTAAAGATGACATGGCTTTATTTAAATCAGCGTCATCAGCAATAGCAAGACCTTCCGTTAGTGACTTTTTTTTATACTCAAAATTATCAAGCGATTCAGGTATTGCATTTGGAAATAATACCTGGTCTGTATGTGTATATGATGACATTATATATGTTATATATTATGGATATTATAACATAACGCCCTTACCCTCGTCCTTGTCCTTGTCCTTGTCATTGCTTTTCGATGCCGTCAATGTTTATTCGCGTTTCATCGTAGTGTATGGACTATTTGTAAACAGGTTACCAACACGTGATCGCCCACTGCTTCCTAGACCTAAACCACCAAATCTACTAAATATTCCTCCACTTCCGCTTCCGAACCGTGTAGATAACCACCCACCTATCCCGCCAAAACTGGAACCAGATGATCCTGTCGCGTTGCTACCTCCACCACTAAATGAAAAGTAATCCTTCATCAGTTGCGAGGTTATTATAAATACACCAACTACAAGCATTATGATATTCAAGAATCTCTCTCGGTATAGTTGATTCTCTCGATTCGCCACCTCTTCTAATGTGGTCTTTATGTTTTTCCTTTTTTCGTAATGTAATGAATCGCCTGATACATTTGAAGAAACGCCACCTTTCAAGTCATTCACTGTGCTCGCAATTTTTTCTTCTAATATTTCATTTACGCGAACCAACCCGTATAATCCTTTGAATACGGATGGACTTGAAAAATTGGTAGCGTTACGTATGTTATCTGGGTTATTCATATAGTTAGTTTCACCACTAGCGCTTTCGCTCGCATCGCCTTTCAGAATTGCACTGACTGCTTTGCGATATTCGGGTTCAGACTCGGTTTTAGTTGTAAATATATTATAAAATCTGTTAACATTTGCACCGTCAACCAATTGATTTCTTAAATAATAGGTTGGGTTACTTGTATTATTTGCAATAGTAGTTCCTTTTTCCGTGAATTCTTTATGCAAACGGTCTGCAATCTTCGTTGCAGTGCATACGTCGTTTATACTGTTTTTGTTTGCCTCAGTTATAGCGATTTCATCTTTTCCCGAATTTGGTCCAGTTTTTAGTCTAAATTTATCTCCGACTTGACACGTCATTATATACACACAGTTATATACACAATATAAAAAATAACATTGTATCATTTCTACTATACAATGTAATTCAAAGGTCATGTGAATTATTTCGCCACGCAATACCTGTAAAACAGACTCGTAACAGATGTCTTACTTGACCTCGTTATTTTACATATCTGTCCTGGTCGCAATCCGATTGCCAGCGCCACTGGATCGTAGCGCGATATACTCGGCATTTGTTTTGTGTCTGTAATATTGTATTTCTTGAGAACTTGTTCTTGTTCAGCTTCATTGAGAACTACGTGTTCTGGAACATACTGATGCTCAAGTAGATTGAATTGGAGTCGGTCGAGAGAATGGATCACAATGAAGATGCGATCTTTCTCCCAAATTTCGTTGAGTATACCCACAAGCGTATCATTCACTTCTTGCTTCATCACAATAATGAGTGTATCGCTCGGTTGAAGAACCTGTTCTAAATAGAAGAGATCGTCGATCATGTGGTTAATATTCTCTCGACGAAGTGTTTTGGCTAAATAATACTTGACGTATACCTTGCGCGAGGGACTGACGTCTTTTTCACTGGTAAGAAGCATATCCAGTTGGTTATTTGCATACATGGTTTGAACCTCTGCGACACCATAGTCGACGTAATTGGATACATCCAAACCTTGTTTGGCAAGCAACTCAAGAAGAATATTGCGGGATTTGAATAATGCAGAGATGGTTCCACTGCTGACGTGCGCCATTAATAGAATGTATACTACGAAACGAAGTGTATTATATATTCATAACAAATCTTTATTATTCAATTTTATAGTTTAATTGAGAATGTTTTTACACCTTGTGCGTTTGGTTCCGGTCCTCCTCCACCTCCAAACTGTTTATCGCCATTTTGTCCGTTTTGTGGTTGTGGTTGTGGTTGTTGTGGCGTTTGACCTTGTTGTAGTGCAAGACCGTTGTTGCTACCGTTACCGCCTTGTTGGATGGGCATCATTCCCGCCATTGGCATAGTAGCCACAACTGGAATATTCATGGTAGGAAGACCCATCGTTGCCGCATTGTTGCTGCCGACGCCGCCGCCGGTCATCATTCCGCCGGTTCCTGTCATCGACACACCAGTTTGACCATACTTTGAACTCAAATAATTCTCAAGAACACCCATCGGGATTTGCGGTATGTATTTACCGCCGCGTTGTCTTCTGATGCTGTCACCACGACCACCACCGCTTTGCCCATCATCATTTTCAAAAATAGACGAATACGCCGGTGAACTGGGTGCGCGTGGCGAGTAACCATCACTTTCAGGTATGTCTTGGTCGTTCTCCCCATATTTATCAAGCATTTTTGCATTAAATGAACCCACCGCGCGGCGCACCTGATTGGCCACATCTGCTTCTCCACCAGTTGGGGTGGAACTGGTATATTCTGGACTCATCGGCACATAATCGGGGTCTCCTTCCATCTCTCGGCGTATCGCGTCATATTTCAAGCGTTCGTCGACCAAACGCGTCATTTGGACTTTCAAGCGCTCTTCTTCGGCTACATTGCCTTCGCGTTTTGCACGGTCAATTTCATCTGATACCCGTTCAGTTTCTTTTGCATTGGTTTCAATATTACGCACATTCTCGGCCATCGCCACACTTTCCGACTCCGTCTTCATCTTCAGTTTTCGTCGTGCATATTTTTCCATGAGAGCAATGATGCAAATTACCCAGTTCAAAGGTTTACGCGTCTTTCGCAATTGATCCACCATATCACTTGGAGAAATAGGTGTATCATCGGGATAAACAAGCATTTCGGATAACCAACCATCGGGATATCGGGTGGGATAGTCACCGACCCATTGTCGCCCGCTAATCGTCCATCTCTCGGTAGGTTCCCCATTTTTATCCAGAATCACGGATTCAAGCACAAGGTCTTCTCTGGTAATATCATTCGGCGCGAGTTTTGCTTGTCCGGCAGCGCCCGCGCCACTACCGCGCATTTGACGTGCAATATCAGTCTTTAATGCGAATTTCCAACCTAAATTACGAATACTTTGTTTCGTATCAATATCCAAATCAATAATGATTTCTTCGGGGCGTTCGTCGGGATCAAATGAACTGCTGTTGGCGCTCGCGCTAAATGGCGCTTTCATTTCTTCTTCTTCTTCTTCACTGCGACT
>Ga0209617_10000067_pt1 | contig 35908 bp, 35 predicted proteins | sample LakEriepJuly2011_2_FD_187459 | JGI IMG/M metagenome (GOLD analysis project Ga0209617, IMG submission 187459) | Freshwater microbial communities from dead zone in Lake Erie, Canada - CCB epilimnion July 2011 (SPAdes) (version 2) | ecosystem: Environmental > Aquatic > Freshwater > Lentic >...
GGTGATTCGGCTCTGATCTAGTGGCGCTCTTGGCGCATCTATACCCATGCCTAGTACCGTATACACATGAGCCCAGATCTGCACACTACTGCGGGAAAAATCGAAGATCTCCACGAAAAAATCGATGAAGCTGTCAACGCGGGCTCGGCCCGTGCCGTTGAAAAGCAGCATGCCAAGGGTAAACACACAGCCCGTGAGCGCATTGAGATGCTCGTCGATCCAGATTCCTTCACCGAAATTGACGAGTTTGCACGTCATCGTTCAAACCAGTTCGGAATGGAAAAATCGCGCCCGTATGGTGATGGTGTCGTCATCGGAACTGCAACTGTCGATGGACGCCCTATTGCTCTCTACTCTCAAGACTTCACTGTTTATGGTGGAAGCCTCGGTGAAGTACATGCAGAGAAAATAGTTAAGATCGCAGAGTTTGCTCTTAAGAGTGGAATCCCACTCATCGGCATCAATGACTCTGGTGGTGCACGCATTCAAGAAGGTGTTGCCTCACTTAATGGCTATGGAAAGATTTTCCGTTTGAACACACGCTCATCTGGCGTGATTCCTCAAATATCTCTCATTCTGGGCCCATGTGCTGGTGGATCTGCTTACTCCCCTGCCCTTACTGACTTTACTGTCATGGTAAAAGAGACTTCAAATATGTTCATCACCGGACCAGATGTAATTAAAACTGTGACCGGCGAAGATGTTGATATGGAAGAACTTGGCGGTGCCTTTACTCATAACACCAAATCTGGAAACTCGCACTACATGGCTGATTCTGAAGCCGATGCTATTGACTATGTGAAAGCACTGTTGTCATATCTACCGTCGAATAATATGGATGGTTCGCCGGTACTTCCCGCAACAGAGACGCTCACAAAGAACGCATCAGATATTTCTCTCAATACGCTCATTCCTGACTCTCCTAACCAGCCGTATGACATGAAAATTCTCATTGAATCCTTAGTAGATGAGGGCGAGTTCTTAGAAGTCCACGCCCTTTATGCGCCGAATATCGTCGTTGGTTTTGCGCGAATCGAAGGCCAATCTGTTGGAATCATTGCAAACCAGCCTTCACAATTAGCGGGCACTCTTGATATCAATTCAAGTGAAAAAGCCGCTAGATTCTTACGTTTTTGCGATGCATTTAATATTCCAATTCTGACCTTGGTTGATGTTCCTGGTTTTATGCCCGGTATAGAGCAGGAATGGAACGGAATTATTCGCCGTGGAGCCAAGTTGCTCTACGCATATGCAGAAGCTTCAGTTCCACTCGTTACCTTGATTACTCGAAAGGCATACGGTGGAGCCTTTATTGTGATGGGCTCAAAGTACTTAGGAAGTGATATCAACTTTGCATGGCCATCGGCAGAAATTGCTGTCATGGGAGCACAAGGAGCTGTAAATATCTTGTATAGAAAAGATATTGCTGACGCTTCAGATCCCGAATCACTTCGCAAAGAACTCGTCTCTGATTACACAGAAAAACTCTCGAATCCATATGCAGCTGCTGAACGTGGAACGATCGATTCTGTTATTGAGCCAGAAGATTCACGCGCCTATATCACCAAAGCATTTCGTACCTTAAAGACTAAGCGTGACATTCTTCCTGCACGCAAGCATGGAAACATTCCGCTCTAATGAAATTTATAATTACATCAGGAAATCCAACTCCTGAAGAGTTACTGGCGCTTGAGGCGGCTCTCGAATCACGTAAACCTGTTGATCTCAAACCGGTTATTAAGAAAAGTATTTTTGGCCTTCCCCAACTTCGCCAGCCTTTACATCATCAAATCACCTACGGCGCAAGAAGGTTTGACTAGTGCCGAAAATAGTTCTTGCTTCACAGTCCACATCGCGAAAACGATTGCTTGTTGATGCCGGTTTGTCACCTGAAATCATCGTCAGTAATGTCGATGAAGAGACCGAATTCTTTAATTCAATGTCTCCAGAAGATATGGTGATCGCTCTAGCTATCTCTAAGGCTCATACTGTGAGAGAGATGATCGACTATCCAGCAATTATCATCGGTTGTGATTCAACTTTTGATGTTGATGGAGTTTCTTTCGGCAAACCGGGTTCTCCAGAAATTGCTCGCGAGAGAGCGCGCGCCATAAGTGGTCGCAGCGGTCTTCTGCATACCGGTCACTGCGTAATCGATACCGAAAAGGGCGTTGAAATTGCCGATCGAGTCACAACAAAGGTGACATTTTCTGAACTCAGTGATGACGAGATTGAGGATTACATCGCATCAGGTGAGCCTCTTCATGTTGCCGGTGGTTTCACTCTCGATGGCTATGGCTCTGCCTTCATTCCTGTGATTGAAGGCGATTACACCAACGTTGTTGGAATCTCTATGCCCTTTCTTCGTAGCGCAATGAAAACACTTGGTTATTCATGGCCACAGGTAAAGGAGATGTCATGAAACGCGTTCTGATTGCAAATCGCGGCGAAATCGCGATTCGAGTTATCCGTGCCTGCAAAGATCATGGTCTCGAAAGTGTTGCAATTTATTCTGAAGAAGATCGCGACGCACTCCATGTGCGCTCAGCTGACTTTGCCTACTCACTCAATGGAGTAGTTGCTAAAGATACATATTTGAATATTCCCAAGATCATTGCTCTTGCACAAGAGTCCGGTGCGGATGCGATTCATCCTGGTTATGGATTTCTCTCTGAGAACGCAGATTTCGCGCAAGCAGTTATTGATGCAGGACTTATTTGGATCGGACCACCTCCATCTGCGATCAGCGCTCTAGGTGACAAAGTCTCGGCCCGACGTATTGCAGCAAAAGCTGGTGCACCCCTAGTCGCAGGAACTAAGGATCCAGTTGCAGGCCATGAAGAAGTTACTGCCTTCGCAAAGGAATTTGGACTCCCCGTTGCAATTAAGGCTGCCTTCGGTGGCGGTGGACGAGGACTTAAGGTCGCTCGCACTCTTGAAGAGATTCCAGAACTTTTTGCCTCTGCAGTACGTGAAGCTATTGCAGGATTTGGACGCGGTGAGTGTTTTGTGGAGCGTTATCTAGATAAGCCTCGCCATGTTGAGACTCAAGTTCTTGTAGATAAAGATGGACATGCTGTTGTTATTAGCACTCGTGATTGTTCCCTTCAGCGTCGCCATCAGAAACTCGTTGAAGAAGCTCCAGCTCCTTTTCTTACAGATGCGCAGAATGAAGAGTTATATCGTTCGAGTAAGGCAATAATGAAAGAGGCGGGCTACATCGGAGCAGGTACCTGTGAATTTCTCATCGGCACAGATGGAACGATCTCTTTCCTTGAAGTAAATACACGCTTACAGGTCGAACACCCCGTCTCTGAGGAAGTAACTGGAATTGATCTTGTGCGCGAACAATTTAGAATCGCAATGGGTGAAGCCCTCGGCTTTGATGATCCAGTAATTCGCGGACATAGCCTCGAATTTCGAATTAATGGCGAAGATCCCGGTAGATCATTTCTGCCGGCACCAGGTCGCATCACATCATGGAGAATTCCGACAGGTCCTGGAGTTCGAGTTGATGCAGGCTTTACTCAAGGTGATGTCATCGGAGGTAACTTCGACTCACTCCTAGCAAAGTTAATTGTTACTGGAGCAACACGTCAGCAGGCCATCGAACGGGCTCGCAGAGCTCTAGCAGAGTTTGAAATCGGAGGGCTCGCAACAGCTCTTCCATTCCATCGCGCAATTGTGGAAGATCCTGCATATACGAAAGATTTTTCGGTCTATACAAGTTATATTGAAAATGAATTTGTTAATGAGATTCCAGCATTTGATATCCAGGCTGCTGAAAATGAAACAAAAGCCGCTAATGAACTGCTTGTTGCAGAGGTAAATGGCAAACGTTTTGAGATTAAGGTCCATACACCTGCGCCAGTAGTTAAGCGCCACCGCGCAAAACAATCTTCAACTGGTGGTGCAACTGGCACAGCCCTTGCCAGTCCCATGCAGGGAACTGTGGTCAAGATTGCAGTGGAAGAAGGTGCGCAGGTGCAGGCGGGAGATCTCATCATTGTTCTCGAAGCGATGAAGATGGAGCAACCACTTAACGCCCATAAGAGCGGCATCGTGACCAACCTTAAGGTCGCAATCGGTGAGAGCGTTGCCAGCGCCACTGTTCTCTGTGACATTATTGATGCATGACATCAACTGACATTCTCTATTCAGACCCTCTTCAGGCTGCTGTAATTGCAGCATCGGAGATTGCATCTCGTACCGGCATTGCTTCACATGATGTAGCACTTGTTATGGGATCTGGTTGGGTTGGCGCAGTTGATGCTCTTGGTACACCACGTTATGAGTACAATGCCGAAGAAATTACGGGATTTTTTGCCCCAGCTGTAGAAGGTCACTCTGGAAAAGTTCGATCTTATGAAATCAAAGATGGAGATCGCACAATTCGTGCCCTTGTTTTCTTAGGCCGTACCCATCTCTATGAAGGCAAAGGTATGGAGCCTGTCGTGCACGGAGTTCGTACCGCAGTAAAAGCGGGTTGTAAGGTAATAATTTTGACCAATGCCTGCGGTGGAATCAATACCGCTTATCACGTGGGGCAACCTGTACTCATCCGTGACCACATTTCACTTACCGCTCAATCTCCACTCGTAGGTGCCACATTTGTAGACCTCACCGATCTCTACAGCAAGCGCATTAGAGCAATCATGAAATCAGCTGATTCATCACTCCAGGAAGGTGTCTACGTACATTGGCGTGGGCCGACCTATGAGACGCCAGCAGAAATTCATATGATGCGCACACTTGGTGCAGATCTTGTTGGCATGTCTACTGTTCCTGAAGCAATTGCAGCACACGCACTGGGTGCAGAAGTTCTTGGAATTTCATTAGTAACGAATGCAGCAGCAGGTGTGACTGGTGAAAAACTCAATCACGAAGAGGTAATTGCGGCTGGAAAGGCAGCAGCAAGTTCTATGGGTGCACTGCTAGCAAAGACTATTCCACAGATCGTCTAGCCTAGATAAGATCACTGGTATGGATCACGCTTTAGCTACAGAGGTAAAGGCCTGGATTGAAGATGATCCCGATCCTGTCACAGCTTCACGTTTGCAAAAACTTCTAGATAGTGGTGATGAAGCGATGCTGCGCACCTATTTCAGCGGCTTTCTCCAATTTGGTACTGCAGGTCTACGTGGTCCCAATGGCCCTGGCCCTTCGTGTATGAATCGCGCTGTTGTGGGGCGAACTGCTGCGGGAATCGCCGCATACATGAAGGCTCGAGGAATGACTCGTGTTGTTATTGGCCGCGATGCCAGACATGGCTCAGCTGATTACGCAATCGAAAGTGCTGAAATTTTTAGTGGTGCTGGGATGGAAGTTTTTATGCTTCCACGTCCACTACCAACTCCTGTACTTGCATACGCCACTACTGCACTCACAGCAGATGTCGGAGTCATGGTTACTGCCAGCCATAACCCTCCGCAGGACAATGGTTACAAGGTATATATCGGACCAGATGCTGATGGCATCGCATATGCATCCTCGCAGATCATTAGCCCAACAGATGGATTTATCGCAGGTGAAATAGAAGCAATTACGACATTAAAATCTCAACCACGTGGCAATTCGTGGACGGTTCTCGATGAGACTCTCATCAACGAGTATGTGCAACGTACGGCAGCCCTTGCTACAAAACCCGGTGAGCTTAAAATTGTTTATACCGCCATGCACGGCGTAGGCAGAGAGACTCTTGCGCAGGTCTTCAAGAAGGCGGGATTTCCTGATCTGATCCTTGTTGCAGAACAGGCAGATCCCGATCCAGATTTTCCTACCGTCGCTTTTCCCAATCCAGAAGAACCTGGAGCAATTGATTTAGCGTTGGCGAAAGCTCGTGCGCATAACGCAGATCTGGTGATTGCAAATGATCCAGATGCAGATCGCTGTGCCGCAGCAATTAAAGATCGCTCAGGACGTTGGCGCATGCTCCGTGGCGATGAACTCGGCGTCATCTTTGGCGAATGGATTGCCCGCTCATCACCGCAAGGAACCTTTGGAAATTCAATTGTCTCCTCTTCTATTCTCCGAAAAATTAGCGCTCACTATGGGATCGACTTCAAAGAAGTTCTCACTGGCTTTAAATGGCTTGCAAAGATTGAAGATCTTGCCTTTGGTTATGAAGAAGCAATTGGTTATGCCGTTGATTCGCAAACTGTCAATGATAAAGATGGAATTTCAGCAGCCATTTTCCTTGCCCAGATTGCAACAGATCTGGCCGCACTTGGTAAAGATCTCAATGATCTACTTGATGAGGTGTGGCAGCGCCATGGTTTCCATGCCACTGAACAGATATTTCTACGCGTTGCTGACATGAGCGCCATTACAGAGTTACTGGCAGGCTTACGCAGCAATCCCCCACAAGAGATTGCTGGACGCGCAGTTGAAAGTATTGATGATTTAGCTGCACCATCTGATGGTCTACCACCCACAGATGGCCTTCGTCTCTGGTTATCGGGTGGGGTGCGCGTCATTATTCGACCATCAGGAACTGAAGCAAAACTCAAGTGTTATATCGAAGTAATTACTCTTGATCAGGAATCGGCCGAGAGGGCGCTCAGTTCTTTGCGTGAACCGCTTAAAGCTTTACTAGGTGCTTAATTCAATTTAGAGGCGGCGATGCTTGCTGAATTAATTGCTGACGTTTTAGCAATTAAGGCAGGTGAGCGAAGCGTAATCTCAATACTCTTATCCGAAATTCCGTAACGGTGTCCATAGACTCCCAAAGCAGGATCAACTTCATCATAGAGCGAGCTTCCTTCGAGTGTCTTTGTAAGCAAGTCGATGAGTGCGAGATCTACCCGCTTAACAACTGTGGCAAGAACAAATTTCTTCGTTGCAGCATCAACTGAAAGAAATTGATCAGGCTCAATGGTAATAATTCCTGAGGGGCTCTTTTTTCTATTCGCGCTATTTGAAGCAACGATAGCGCTAAAGACTTCAGTAGCAGAACCTGTAGTCGTCAAGTAGATAACATCATGACCAGAGCGGAGAAGTGAGGTTGTTGTAATACTGGCTGACGACGAGATGTATTTAATCGTTGTAACTATAGATTTCTTTGCTGCCTTGGCACCTGGTGCAAAACCTTTTTCAAAGAGCTCTTGTTGGGAAGCGTAGCCAACCATCGCTACCTTGCCGCTCTTGCTGGCAAGTGCTGCGGCATATCCCGCTAAATAAGCACCTTGAATATCGGCAAAGACAATTGATGTCACGTTAAGTGCATCAACGGTTGCATCATTAAGAATTGCGAATTGTGTCTCAGGAAAGGTTTGCGAGAGCTCCTTGAGAGTAGCTGCATAGCCCGTACCTACTGCGATGATTATGGTGCACTCTTTATTTACTAAGGCTGTGAGGCGATCGATGCGATCTTTCGCATCTCCTGAAGTTACCGTGGTTTGGAGGGTAAACTGAAACTTCTTAGCCGCCACCTTGAGTCCGGCTTGAGCAGCATCATTAAATGAACTATCTCCTGGGCCACCTGTGTCATATGCCAGACAAATTACCGGAGTGGATGCCTGTGCAACTGGTACAACTAGAGCAGAAACGCTCAATACTGAAATAAGGGTGGCTACCGCAAATCTCTTCATTAGCTGACCACGCCTAACCCTTTATATGTTGCATCCAGCGTTGCTCCGGCAACGTCGCGCGCTTTAGAACTACCTGTATGCAAAATATCAATCAGATGTTTCTCATCAGAGAGGAGATCGAGTGCGCGCTGGCGGATAGGCCGCAAGTATTCGACAACTACCTCTGCAACGCTTGTCTTAAAGTCTCCATAACCCTTGCCATCAAACTCTTTTTCAAGGTCGGCAATACTGGTACCACTCAAAGTGCTATGGATAGTAAGAAGATTACTTATACCTGGCTTTTCGGCCTGATCAAATCTCACTTCTCGACCAGCATCTGTGATTGCAGACTTTATTTTCTTTAAGTTTGCTTCCGGGGTATCCATAATCTCGATAACACCTGCAGCCGAACCTGAAGACTTACTCATCTTTGCTGTGGGGTCTTGAATATCGTTGATCTTTGCACCGGCCTTTAAAATGTAGGCCTCTGGGAGTTGAAATGTTTGACCGTAGCGTGCATTAAAACGCCCTGCTAAATCACGGGTGAGTTCAATATGTTGTCGCTGATCTTCACCAACTGGAACCAAATCTGCTTGGTAGAGCAAAATATCTGCAGCCTGCAACATTGGATATGTAAAGAGTCCTACTCGCGCCGAATCAGATCCAGCCTTGGCTGACTTATCTTTAAATTGCGTCATGCGACTCGCTTCACCAAATCCTGCCATGCACTCCATAATCCAACCCAGTTGGTTATGTTGTGGAACTTGAGATTGAACAAAGAGCGTTGACTTCTCTGGAGAAATTCCAAGTGCTAGAAGTTGGGCCGCCGAAGCGAGTGTGCGCTGGCGCAGAAGTGCTGGATCTGTCTCAACTGTGAGTGCGTGGAGATCAACGATGCAGTAAAAAGTGTCGTGGGAATCTTGCAGCTCTACCCACTGCTTGACTGCTCCCAGGTAATTTCCGAGGTGGAAAGAGTCGCTGGTGGGTTGTATGCCCGAGAGAACTCTCTTCTTACTCATGTCTGTAATTCTCGCACGAAATATCACTTCCGCGAGATCAATAGACGCCCTGCGCGCTTGCCTTCCATTGTCAGCACAGCGATTCGAATTCCATTGACCTTCACCACATCGCCTACAACAGGGATTCGTCCTAGAAAGTGCATAACAAAGCCGCTCGCGGTCTCGTATGGCCCTTCAGGAATTTCGATCCCTGAATCATCGAGTAGATCCTCAATAGAGACTAGGCCGTCGACCTCAGCATCTCCTGTGTGTGTTGCAAGGGTGATCTCTTCTTCGTCACCATCATATTCATCGCGAATATCACCAATGAGGCACTCAACAAGATCTTCCAGCGTCACTATGCCATCTGTTCCGCCGTATTCATCAAGCACGATTGCAAGATGCTGGCGCTGATTACGCATCTCAGTAAGTGCTGGGAGCACGCCTTTGGTTCCAGGCAAGAACATTACGTTACGAACTAGCTCTTGAATTTTGCCGCCTGTGCTTACGAGAGTGGTATCCAGAAGATCGCGAACATGGATAAATCCGATGACCTCGTCGGTGGAACCACGGACAACTGGGTAACGTGAATGCGCCTTATCAATTGCAAGATTGATTGCTTTGCCTACTGTGAGTGAGGCATCAAAGAAATCAACTTCAGTGCGCGGCACCATTACTTCATGAATTTGGCGTTCGGATGCATTGAAAACTTCTTCAACAATATCTCGCTCTTCATCTGTAAGAGCTGCATGGCCTGCGACTAAATCGAGTAACTCTTCTTCTGACATCGCGCTACGTTGCTCGTTGGGATCTATTCCGAATATACGAACTACAAAGTTTGTTGAATGGGAAAGGAGCCAGATGATGGGTCTAAATAATTTGGCAGTCACATCGATGAGCCCTGCAAATGTCAGTGCAATGGGTTCTGTTCGAGAGAGCGCAAGACGTTTCGGAACAAGCTCGCCGAAGACAAGCGAGAAATATGCAATGACAAGGGTGAGTCCAACAAGTGAAAGTGCTCGAGCAGCGCCACTGGAAAGACCTAGATCCTCAAGCCACGGAATGACATATCCACCAAGACGGTCTGCGCCCAGGGCTGCTGATAAAAATCCACAGAACGTGACACCGATCTGGACAGCGCCAAGAAGGCGGTTGGGATTGGACGCTAAATGGGCGACCTTAGCCCCGCGCTTTCCCTTTAAGGCGATCTGCTTGATCTGGCTCTCGCGTAGGGAGATGAGGGCTATTTCAGCAGCGACAAAGAGGCCGCCCAATGCGATGAGAAGGGCAACAATGCCAATATCGCCTAAAAGTGAGCTAATCGAGTGGCTCTCCATGATGGGAGAAGTCTACCGAGTTCCCTTCCATTTCGCGTCTTCCTGTCGTAGCCTTCACTCGTTCACCAACCGGTGGACACCTTCATCCTCGGACCGTCGGGCACGTACCTGCCCGGAGAAGGAGTTGCTTATCATGGCATCAGTAACATTTGAAACCGCATCACGCACCTATCCAGGCACAAACTCGCCAGCAGTCGACAAGCTCAACCTCGTTGTTAACGATGGCGAGTTCCTTGTCCTTGTTGGACCTTCAGGTTGTGGAAAGTCAACATCACTTCGTATGTTGGCCGGACTGGAAGAGATCGATGGTGGTCGTATTCTTATCGGCGATAAAGATGTAACCAACGTTGCACCTAAAGATCGCGACATCGCAATGGTCTTCCAGTCTTATGCGCTCTACCCACACATGACTGTGGCTGAGAACATGGGATTTGCTCTCAAGATCGCAGGAAAATCTAAGGAAGAGCGCGATAAGCGCGTCCGTGATGCTGCAAAGTTGCTTGACCTTGAGCCATATCTTGATCGTAAGCCAAAGGCTCTCTCAGGTGGACAGCGTCAGCGCGTTGCTATGGGTCGTGCAATTGTTCGCGAACCTCAGGTCTTCCTTATGGATGAGCCTCTCTCAAACCTTGATGCGAAGTTGCGTGTAGCAACTCGTACACAGATTGCTGCTCTGCAGCGTCGTCTTGGAATCACCACCGTTTATGTAACACACGACCAGGTTGAAGCTATGACCATGGGTGATCGTGTTGCAGTTCTTAAGGATGGTCTCCTACAGCAAGTTGATACACCACGTAATCTCTACGACAACCCAGCAAATGCATTCGTTGCAGGTTTCATTGGCTCTCCTGCGATGAACCTTCTTACAGCACCTGTTGTTGGCGGCAAGGCAAAGCTTGGAAACCTTGAGATCGCTGTACCAGCATCTGCTGGCTCATCAGTAACTGTTGGTATTCGCCCAGAGGGATTTGCACCTGCATCTTCTGGCTTTGATGTTCTCGTAGAAGTTGTTGAAGAGCTCGGCTCAGATGCATTCGTCTACGGAAAGCCAGCTGATTCATCAGTGAAGTTTGCAAATGTAACTGATGAAGGTGCTCAGGTAATCGTGCGTTGGGATCCAAAGAACCCACCACGCGCCGGTCAGACAGTGACTGTCTCTGCTAACCAGAGTGCAGTTCACCTCTTTAGTTCAACAACTGGAGAGCGTATCTAGCCAAGTAATAAACTCTCAATAAAAAAGCCCGCCGGTGATCCGGCGGGCTTTTTTATTTAATCTTTAGAGCTATTACGCCATCGCCTTCTTGAGATTCTCATCAATTGAGCTGAGGAACTCTTGTGTTGTTTGATACGGCGCTTCCTTAGAGATGAGCAAGGCAAGGTCTTTCGTCATCTTTCCTTGTTCGACAGTTTCAATACATACGCGCTCGAGAGTCTTTGAGAACTTCGCAAGTTGAGCGTTGTTATCTAGCTTTGCGCGGTGTGCAAGGCCTTGAGTCCATGCAAAGATTGATGCAATTGGGTTGGTAGATGTTGCCTTGCCAGCCTGGTGATCGCGGTAGTGACGAGTCACTGTGCCGTGGGCAGCCTCTGATTCACAGATCTTTCCATCTGGTGTCATCAACACTGACGTCATCAAACCAAGTGAGCCATACCCTTGTGCGACGGTATCTGACTGCACATCACCGTCGTAATTCTTACAGGCCCAGACATATCCACCATCCATGCGAAGTGACATAGCGACCATGTCATCAATCAGGCGATGCTCATACCAAATTCCAGCTGCATCGAAATCTTTCTTAAACTCTGCTTCGAATATCTCTTGAAAGATATCTTTGAATCGACCGTCATAGGCCTTTAAAATGGTGTTCTTTGTTGAGAGGTAGACAGGGAACTTGCGAAGAAGTCCGTAGTTCAATGATGCGCGAGCAAAGTCGCGGATCGAATCATCAACGTTATACATGGCCATCGCTACACCTGAAGATTTGAAATCAAATACTTCGAGGTTCATTGGCTCGCCGCCACCTTCTGGAACATAAGAGAGAGTCAGCTTTCCTGGACCAGGAACCTTGATATCTGTCGCCTTGTACTGATCGCCAAATGCATGGCGGCCAATCACGATCGGCTTAGTCCAGTGTGGGACTAGACGAGGAACGTTACTAATGATGATTGGTTCGCGGAAAATTACGCCACCCAGAATATTGCGGATAGTTCCGTTAGGAGATTTCCACATCTTCTTAAGACCAAACTCTTCTACGCGAGCCTCATCAGGAGTAATCGTTGCGCACTTGATGCCCACTCCGTGCTTTTGAATTGCTCGAGCTGAATCAATGGTGACCTGGTCATCTGTTGCATCGCGATGTTCCATACCGAGGTCGTAGTACTCAAGATTGACATCGAGGTAAGGAAGAATGAGCGAGTCCTTAATGAATTGCCAGATGATGCGAGTCATCTCATCGCCATCGAGCTCTACAACAGTTCCTGTAACTTTGATCTTGCTCATCGCCATCCCTTACTTATCTTTGTGTCGGTATGTAAAGTGTCTTAAAGTGTTTGGACATCTGCTTGCTTGGTGCGCACTGCCTCTGCTGCCTCTTTGAGAGAAGCTAACTCTGAATCAGTCAGTGCTGTTTCTACAACTTTCTTCACGCCTTCGCGACCGATTGCTGCTTCAACTCCGAGATAGACACCTGAAATTCCATATTCCCCATCAACCCATGCGCACACTGGCATCACAGCGCCTGAATCTTCAATAACAGCCTTAGCCATACGCGCTGCTGCTGCAGATGGTGCGTAGTAGGCAGAGCCGGTCTTAAGGAGAGCAACAACTTCTGCGCCACCATTACGTGTGCGATCTACAAGATCTGCGATCTCTTCAGGTGATAACTTTTCAGAGAGTGCAACGCCATCAACTGTGCAACGGCTTGGGACTGGAACCATGGTGTCTCCGTGTGAACCAAGGGTCAGAGTTTTAACAGATGAGACTGCAACGCCAAGTTTTTCAGCAACAAAGTTTGTAAAGCGCGCGGTATCGAGCATGCCAGCCTGACCCATGACGCGGTTCTTTGGAAATGATGTAGCGAGCTGAGTGAGCGCTGTCATCTCATCAAGTGGGTTTGAAACAACAATGATTACCGCATCAGGTGAGTGCTTAGCAATATTTTCAGCAACTCCGCGAACGATACCGGCGTTCACGCCAATTAAATCCATACGGCTCATGCCAGGCTTGCGTGGAAGTCCAGCCGTGATAACTACAACATCTGAATTGGCAGTGGCTTCGTATCCTGCGCCATCTGCAGTAGTTGTTGCTCCAATAATCTTTGTCTCAAAGCCTTCGATTGATCGTGATTGATTCATATCGAGAGCTAAACCTTCGGGCTTACCTTCGAGAATATCTGTAAGGACGACTGTGTCGAAGATGTTGTATTCAGCTAGACGAAGTGCTGTGGTTGATCCGTAGAAACCTGCTCCGACAACTGTGACTTTCTTTGCCATGTATGAGACCTCTTAGTAGATTTAGTTGGCTTTGTGAGCCAAAGTGCAGCCCGATTTAGGGCAAGCCTACAACCCGCGCGGAAGTGCTATCGCCATCGCAAAAAGTGAGATTGCAATCAAAATCGGTAGGTAGGTCGAAATTACGCCACGGCTAGGCGCATCCTTGCGCCCTGAGAGGACAATCAGAGCCATCGCCGTCGCAATAATGAGTGAGCCCACTCGGATAAATGAGAAGACTCCGGCCACGATTCCGATGATCACTAGCGCATATGCAACGCCGCGAAAACCAGTTAATTCTTTTCGCACGACTCAACAACGTTCTGTAGCAACATGGCTCGAGTCATCGGACCAACTCCACCTGGCATCGGTGATACATAACCTGCAACTTCATATGCACCAGGGCAGATATCTCCATCTAATCCATCTGCGGTCCGTGATATTCCCACATCAATAAGGGTTGCACCTTTTTTTATCATGGAAGCTTTTAAGAAATGCGACTTCCCGATTGCAGCTACGACAATATCTGCACGTTGAGTATGAAAAGCAAGATCTTTCGTCCCTGTGTGCGTCAAAGTTACAGTTGCATTCTCTTGGCGACGAGAAAGCAGAAGCCCTAATGGGCGACCTACAGTCAGGCCGCGACCAATAACAACAACTTCAGCACCGTTGAGATTTATCTTGTAGTGGCTGAGCAGTGCCACGATTCCACGCGGTGTACATGGCAGTGGCGCATCGTAGCCAGCAACAAGCCGTCCAAGATTCATTGGGTGTAGGCCGTCAGCATCCTTTGCAGGATCAATCGATTCTAAAATCATTTGAGTATTAATTCCTTGGGGCAAAGGAAGTTGCACGATATATCCAGTGCATTCTGAGGCGTTATTGAGATCTTTGATCGCTGCAAGAACATCACTCTGTGAAGCAGATGCTGGAAGATCTACGCGCAAAGATGTGATCCCTACTTCTTTACAATCGCGATGCTTACCTGAAACATAAGAATGCGAGCCAGGATCATCGCCAACTAAAATTGTTCCAAGACCTGGGACTTTGCCTGATGCTTTGAGTGCGCTAGTGCGCGCTGTGAGATCTCTTTTAATCGAGGCAGCTAAGGCCTTGCCATCTAAAATCACTGCACTCATGGTGAAATCTTAACCGCTTAAGCGTGTGAGAAGTGCCGTGTGCCGGTAAAGAACATCGCAATACCTGCAGCATTTGCAGCGGCAATCACCTCTTCATCGCGCACACTGCCACCAGGCTGGACAACGGCGGTCACACCAGCGCGAGTCAGAATTTCAAGGCCATCTGCAAATGGGAAGAAAGCATCACTTGCTGCAACTGTGCCAACAACTCGATCACCTGCGCGGTCAACAGCGAGTTTGGCGCTATCTACTCGGTTGACTTGGCCCATTCCGATTCCAATAGATGCACCATTCTTTGCAAGCAAGATTGCATTGCTCTTCACGGCGCGAACACTGCGCCAAGCAAATTCGAGATCTGCAATGACATCTGCGCCAACAGTCTTGCCAGAGACTTGCTTCCATCCTGCCGAGAGATCGCCAGGAGCATCAATGAGATCACTGCGCTGAAGCAACATCCCACCAGAGACTGGTCTGCGCTCAAGTGGAGCGATCTCTGTTGAGATACATGTCAAAATTCGAATCGATGGCTTAGCGCTGAGAATTTCAATTGCACCATCTTCATAACCTGGTGCAATAACGACTTCGGTAAAGATTGAGGAGAGTGCAGTAGCCATCTCTACTGAAATAGTGCGATTTGCTGCAACGACTCCCCCAAATGCAGAGACTGGATCACAGGCATGTGCTGCGCGGTACGCGGAGGCGATATCGCCTGCGACCGCGATTCCACAAGGGTTTGCATGTTTAATGATGGCAACACATGGCGCAGAGTGATCTAGCGCTGCGCGCCAGGCTGCATCTGCATCGGTGTAATTATTAAATGACATCTCTTTGCCATGGTGCTGCTGTGCGCCGACGATTCCACCATCGAATCCGCTAGATGCTCCGCTATAAATGGCCGCATCTTGATGTGGGTTCTCCCCATAGCGCAGTGAGTGTTCGCGAGTGTAGATCTCACCAAACCATTCAGGAAGCTCATTACTTGCACCAAGCCAGGTAGCAATTGCAAGATCGTATTCTGCTGTAGTTCTAAATACTTCAAGGGCTAAACGTTGACGCTGCTCTGCAGTAAATCCACCTTCTGTGAGAGCTTTTACAATGAGTGGATATTGTGCTGGATCACTGACTACAGCAACACTTCCATGATTTTTCGCCGCCCCTCGCAACATGGATGGTCCGCCAATATCAATCTGTTCGATACATTCGGCAAAAGAAGCACCTGATGCAATTGTCTGCGCAAATGGATAGAGATTAATGACAACTAAATCAAAGGGTGCAATATCTAAATCCGCAATTGCCTTCAGATGTTCAGGATTGTTCTGGTCTGCCAAAATTCCAGAGTGAATGCGCGGGTGCAGAGTCTTCACGCGACCGCCCATGATTTCAGGAAAGCCTGTATAGGTACTCACATCTGTGACAGCAACTCCGGCATCGCGCAAAGTTGCAGCAGTTGACCCGGTTGAAAGAATTTCAACGCCGGCAGAGTGCAGACTCTTGCCAAGTTCGACTAAGCCAGTTTTGTCATAGACGCTGACAAGTGCTCGCGTGATCTTCTTCTTCGTCATGATCTGCCGTTCTCCATCGTCGATAGCAGCTGCTCGATCGTCGCAACAATGAGAGATCTTTCGAGAATCTTAATGCGCTCGTGGAGTGATTCCTCGTTATCCTCGGGTGCAATGTCGAGCTCGGCTTGGGCAATAACCTCACCTGTATCTACGCCTGCATCAACCCAATGAATTGTGGTCCCAGTCTTTGTCGCACCAGCGGCCAGTGCATCACGGACAGCATGGGCACCTGGAAATAGAGGCAAGAGCGCTGGGTGGCTATTGATGATTGGAAGTGACGATGTAATGCTCTGATCAAGAATTCGCATGAAGCCGGCGCTGACAACAAGATCAAGATCGAGAGATTGCAAGTAGCCAAGCAGTTCACGATTCCATTGTTGGCGATCTTCGGCCATTGGATGCAAGTGAACTAGAATGTTGTATCTACGCGCACGTTCAATAACGGGAGCATCTGTCTTATCGCAGATGAGAGCTTCAATAGTGCAGGCAAGTTCTTTCTTATCAACTGCATCAAAGATCGCCTCAGCAAGTGTTCCGCTGCCAGAGGCTAAAATCGCAATCTTTCTCATCGAGAAAAAATCTTCATTTGCGGGATGAACTTAAAGGCAAGGAGGCCAATCAGAAGTTGGCCACCAAGAGCAAGAATGAACTGCCAGATCGATAGACCGACTGCGCCCATGGCTTGAGTGATGAGTGAACCACTAGCGAAGTACGCGAGAAGTGTGAGCATCACCATCACAATGAAGAAACTTTGCCACGAGGTACGTTCTTGAAGAGATAGTGTCCAATACCCCAAGAGCGCACCGAGTGCGATAAATACAATCGAGAAAAGTAAGAACCATTTATTTGAATTCACAGGTAGCGCTGCAAGAAGAGGAAGCGCTGGAATCTGCCCGATGTCTTGAGTAAAAGGAGAGAGATGGGTACCAGCACCGACTGCAAATCCTGCACCGCTTACATAAGAAAGCCCCGCCAGAGCAACGTTGGGAAGATAAAGCAGATTAAGAATCAGGAGAAGTATCGATCCAAAAAACCCTGGTGCTAGAACTTGTGTAATGAGTGTGGCTTGGCCAAAATTTGCAAAGAATGCGATTGTAAATATGAGAAAACCAAAGCCGAGCAAGATCGCGACAATGCGAAGTGCAAGAATTACTGGCATTGCCAAAGAAATGCTGCGATCAGCGATAAATGAGCTACCTAAAGCAATGAGGAAGGCAAAGATCGCAGCCATCCACCACAGTGGTGTTACTCCGGCGGAAGAAGAAAAGAGTGCAATCAACGCTGTCAGAATTGCGTAGAAGAGAGCAAAGAAAAGTCTGGCACCAGTCAGATTGGAATAGTCGCCATCAAGCTTTGAAATAACGCGCTTGAATCCTGCGCGAAGTGCCACAATTGGCAGCAGTAATCCACCTATCGGTAGATAAGAGAGATATCCAGCAACCCCAGATGGTGAGAGCGCTAAATCAAAGTGAACATGATGGGCACCTAACCAAATCCACATCGCAGCGCGAATGGGATCAGAGGTAGTACCTGTTGCACTTCCTGCAGTTGCCCAGGCGATGAGAGTGATAAATGCTAGAGGCAGAATAATAATTGCAGCGCTGCGCAGGGCTTGTGCGAACGTGACCCCTAGGACGCGTTGCAACATGGGAGATTAGCGACCGAGTATGGCGCGCATAAAGCGCGCAGTTTCACTTGGTGTTTGACCTACCTTAACTCCAGCTGCTTCGAGGGCATCTTTCTTTGCAATAGCTGTTCCTGAAGAGCCAGAGACGATTGCACCTGCATGTCCCATCGTCTTTCCTTCAGGAGCTGTAAAGCCTGCAACATAACCAACAACAGGCTTTGTTACATACTCTGCGATAAAGGCTGCTGCACGCTCTTCTGCATCTCCGCCGATTTCACCGATCATCACAATCGCTGTGGTCTCTGGATCATCTTGGAATGCGCGTAGGCAATCGATATGTGTTGTTCCAATTACTGGATCTCCACCGATTCCAACTGCAGTACTAAATCCAATATCGCGAAGCTCATACATCATCTGATAGGTAAGGGTTCCAGATTTAGAGACAAGTCCGATGGGACCTGCACCAGTGATATTTGCAGGAATGATTCCGACATTTGATTTACCTGGGCTGATAAGTCCTGGACAGTTTGGTCCAATGATCTGTGTGCTGCCTTTTTCTTTCGCATATGTATAGAAGAAGGCTGCGTCGTGAACGGGAATTCCTTCGGTGATCACAACGACTAGTGGCATCTTTGCATCAATTGCATCAATGACAGCTGCCTTTGCAAACTTAGGTGGAACAAAGACAACTGAAGTATTTGCACCAGTTGCTGCCATAGCCTCTGCCACAGTATTAAAGACGGGAAGATTATGTCCATCGATATCAAGGCTCTGTCCACCCTTGCCGGGTGTCACTCCACCAACAACTGCTGTACCCGAAGCGAGCATGCGACGAGTGTGCTTTGTTCCTTCAGAACCAGTCATTCCCTGAACAATTACCCTGCTTGCATCATTGATAAAGATTGCCATTTACTTCGCCGCCAATTCTGCAGCACGTGATGCTGCGCCATCCATTGTGTCGAGCTGTTCTACGAGTGGGTGGTTTGCAGCATTTAAAATCGCACGTCCTTCTTCGACGTTATTTCCATCAAGGCGCACAACAATTGGCTTGGTAGCAGTTGCACCGAGTGTTTCAAGGGCGGCAACGATTCCGTTAGCCACGGCATCACATGCTGTGATTCCACCGAATACGTTGACGAAGACGCTCTTTACATCTTTATCTCCAAGAATGATCGAGAGACCATCTGCCATTACTTGAGCAGAAGCTCCTCCTCCAATATCAAGGAAGTTAGCTGGGCGCACGCCGCCGAATTTTTCCCCTGCATAGGCAACAACATCGAGAGTACTCATCACAAGGCCAGCGCCATTTCCGATGATTCCGACCTGGCCTTCAAGCTTTACGTAGTTAAGGCCTTTTTCTTTTGCAAGAGCCTCAAGCGGATTTGTCGCGCTGTGATCAACAAGTGCTTCATGGTCTGGCTGGCGGAAATCTGCGTTCTCATCAAGTGAAACTTTTCCATCGAGTGCGACAATTTTTCCATCGTTAGTCTTCACAAGTGGGTTAATCTCAACAAGAGTTGCATCCTCAGATGAGAATGTCTCCCAAAGCGTTACCAAGACATCGGCAACTTGATCTGCAAAATCTTCAGGGAAGGCTGCTTGAGCAACAATCTCTTTCGCCTTAGCAAGTGAAATTCCATCAACTGCTGAGACTGGAACCTTTGCAAGTTTTTCTGGCGCAGTCTTTGCCACTTCTTCAATATCCATACCGCCAGCAACTGAAGCCATAACAAGGAATGTACGGTTTGAGCGATCGAGCAAAATTGCTAAGTAATATTCAGATTCGATAGGTGCAGCTTGAGCGATCATCACTTGATGAACTGTGTGACCTTTAATATCCATTCCGAGAATTGCAGCAGCCTTATCGCGCGCTTCCTCTGCGTTTTCAGCAACCTTTACTCCACCTGCCTTACCGCGTCCGCCAACTTTTACTTGTGCCTTAACAACTACGCGTCCACCCATCTTCGATGCTGCGGCAAAAGCTTCTTCGGCAGTTGTAGCAACTGCTCCAGCAAGAACTGGGACTCCATGTTTTTCGAAGAGATCGCGAGCCTGATATTCAAAGAGATCCACTAGATCACTCCTCTATTCCTGAGTATTTGATGGCCACAAAGATCGTGCGGAAATTCACTGTGCCCATCTTAGAGGCCGCGCTAGAGCTTCTCGACCGGCGCGTAGCGAAGAAGAAGGCGCTTCTGGCCGTAATCTCCGAAGTCAATGGTGGCCTCTGACTTATCACCTTCACCTGCAACGGCAACAACGGTGCCAAGACCAAATGTGTCATGTGACACACGCTCACCAACAGCTAAGACCATTGCACTGCTCTTCTTCCCAGTTGCGCGAGGAGGTGGAGCAGATGCCACACGCGAAGTGCGCACGGATGTAGTTGAAGTAAAAGTTGAACGTCCTTCATTGCGCCACTGAATGAGCTCTTCAGGAATTTCATCAAGAAAACGCGATGGTGGATTGTAATTTGGTGCACCCCACGATGATCGATATTCAGCGCGGGAAATATAGAGACGCTCTTCTGCACGAGTGAGGCCAACATAAGCAAGTCGGCGCTCTTCTTCAATCTCATCTTTATCATCAAATGTTCGTGAGTGTGGAAATATTCCATCTTCCATGCCGGTGAGAAATACTGTCGGAAATTCAAGACCTTTGGCGGTATGAAGAGTCATCAAGGTGACAACACCGCCGTGATCCTCTCCATCTGGAATTTCATCTGCATCTGCAACGAGTGCCACCTTTTCAAGAAAGCCAGAGAGCGAAATTTCTTCATCTTCTGCCAGCGCATCAAAGGGACGCTCCTCATACTCCATCGCAACGGCCACTAGTTCCTTAAGGTTCTCAACTCGAACTTCATCTTGTGGATCAGAACTTGCCTCAAGCTCTGCCAATAGACCTGACTGTTCAAGAATGGCTTCAGTAATCACTGAAGGTCTTGTCTTTGCTTCTACCAATACCGCTAGCGCACCCATCATTGAGACAAATTGCAGAATTGAACCCGCTGCACGCGATGGAACTTCTTCTGCTTCCGCGCAACGGTTAAGACCTTGCCAGAATGAAATACCTTGTACGGCTGCAAAGCGATCGACTTCTTCGAGTGCGCGATCGCCGATTCCGCGCTTAGGAATATTGATGATGCGTCGGAGTGAAATCTCATCCTCAAGATTTGAAAGCACCCGTAGATAGGCAAGGAGATCCTTGACCTCTTTGCGTTCATAAAACCGAAGGCCACCCACTACTTTGTAAGGAAGGGCTGCTCGCATAAATACTTCCTCAAAGACGCGAGATTGGGCGTTGGTGCGATAGAAAATCGCAGTATCCCCTGGCTCTGATGTTCCGTTTCGCTGCAAAGAACGAATCTCATCCTTCACAAACTCTGCCTCATCGTGTTCTGATTCAGCGACATATCCAATAAGTGGCGCACCAGGTCCCGAATCTGACCAGAGGTTCTTCTCTTTTCGTGAAGAATTTTTTGTGATGACAGCATTGGCAGCGTTAAGAATATTCTGACTGGAGCGATAGTTCTGTTCAAGTAAGACAGTTGTCGCATTCGGATAATCGAGCTCGAATTGGAGGATATTTCGAATTGTCGCACCACGGAAGCCGTAGATGGATTGATCGGCATCCCCCACTACGCAAAGCTCAGCAGGAGGTGTGCCATCTTCAAGGGAGCCCGTGAGTTCGCGAACAAGGATGTACTGGGCATGATTTGTATCTTGATATTCATCGACCAAGATATGTCTAAAGCGCGATCGCATTCTTGCCTTAGCTTCAGGAAAGCGCTGAATTACTTTGACTGTATTTAAAATCAGATCATCAAAATCCATCGCATTCGCTGATTGCAATCGCTTCTGATAGACCGCATATACATCTGCTACAACTTGTTCAAATTGGTTAGTGGTGGCGTGGAGATAATCTTGAGGGCCAAGTAACTCGTTTTTTGCATTAGAGATCATTGATTGAAATTGGCGGGGCGGATAGCGCTTGGGATCTAGATTGAGTTCTTTAGCCACAATGGTGACAAGGCGAAGAGAATCAGCCGAGTCATAGATGCTAAATGAGTTTGAAAAACCTAAGCGGTGGGCCTCTAGGCGAAGTAAGCGAACGCATGCAGAGTGAAATGTGGAGACCCACATTGATTTTGCTACAGGGCCAACAAGAGCGGCTACTCGCTCTTTCATCTCACCGGCTGCTTTATTGGTAAAGGTAATTGCTAAAATTTCGTAAGGTTGAACACCGCGTGCAGCCATGAGATATGCAATCCGTCGAGTAAGTACGCGAGTTTTTCCAGAGCCTGCACCAGCTACAACAAGTAAGGGACCACCTGTGTGAATAACGGCAGCCTGCTGCGCTGGATTGAGACCTTCAATCAAGGCATCTGCAGGCGTTGCCATTTCGCTCATGCGCGGGAGTCTATTAGGATCGGCCAACATGGAGCCCCTTAACGATTCCGAAATCTCACGCGTATTAGTTATTAATGCACACCCTGACGATTCAGACTTTGGCGCAAGCGGCAGTATCGCAAAGTGGGTCAAGGCTGGAATCCACGTCTCCTATGTCTTCTGTACCAACGGAGATCAGGGTGGCGAAGAATCGGGATTTACAAAGGAAGAGATGCCCGCGGTACGCCAGCGCGAACAGCGTGCAGCTGGTGCTGCAATCGGCGTCACAGATATCACATTTTTAAATTATGTTGACGGACATCTCGAACCAACCTTGGCGCTAAGAAGAGATTTAGTGCGCCAGATCCGCATTTCAAAACCTGATCGCATGCTCTGCCAATCACCTGAACGAAATTGGGAGCGTATTGGTGCAAGCCATCCAGATCACCTTGCAGCAGGTGAAGCGGCGATACAAGCGGTATATCCGGATGCACGAAATCCATTCGCCTTTACTGATTTACTTGATAACGAAGGCCTTGCACCATGGCGCGTGAAGGAAGTGTGGATGATGGGCTTTGCTCATCCTGATCACTTCGTAGATATCACCGATACCTTTGATTTAAAGATGGCCGCTCTTCATAGCCATGTTTCGCAGACTGCTCACAATAAAGAGCTCGACACAATGGTGCGCGAGTGGGGCCAACGCAATGCTGGCCTTGGCGGACTTCCTGACGGACGTATTGCTGAAGCTTTTAAAATCATTCACACAAATTAATTTTTTATTTAGCTGAGGCACTTTCAATCACAACGAGTTGAATCGGAATTCCATCCGATGCGTAATATGCCTGTCCATCTGCTTCGACTTTGTAGGCGCCGACTTCTGCGATCTTCTTAAGCAGATCTAACCCCGAAGTAATGCGACCAAAGATTGTGTAGTCAGGACCTAGTTGTGTATCGGCATAAACTAAGAAGAATTGGCTTCCATTTGTGCCAGGGCCGCTATTTGCCATTGCGAGTGTGCCTGCTGGGTAGTTCTTTGCACCAGCCTTAGGCAAATTCTCTTCCTTATATCCAACCCATCCACCAGGGCTTCCTCCACCTTGCGCAGTGGGATCTCCACATTGCAATACATAGAGTCCAGAAGTTGTGAGGCGATGACAGATAGTCCCGTTAAAGTACTTTGCATTTGCAAGGGTTGCGATATTTGTCGTTGTCTGTGGTGCTAACTTGGTCAACATCGTCGCTTTAATCACTCCGCAATTAGTTGTCAGAGTAAGAGTTGCAGGGATTTTCTTTGCTGGAACTTTTGGTTGCTTAAGGGTAGCTGGAACGCGTGGCTTAGCCGTGCTCTTTTTGCACGAAGCTACAGAGGTTGGGCGTTCTGCAGCCTGTGCTGGAACCGAGGTTGCAGCAAATAGGCATAGTGAAATAGCTATGACGAGACCTTTTTTCATTCTTACTCCCACTCGATTGTTGCTGGCGGTTTTGAAGTGACATCGAGGACTACGCGATTTACTCCCTTAACTTCATTTGTTATTCGCGTTGAAATCTTTTCAAGAACTTCGTAAGGAATGCGGGACCAATCTGCTGTCATTGCATCTTCACTCGATACTGGACGCAGAACAATTGGGTGACCGTAGGTACGACCATCGCCTTGCACACCAACACTTCGCACATCGGCCAATAAAACCACAGGACATTGCCAGATTGTGCGATCAAGGCCTGCTGCCTTGAGCTCAGCTCGTGCAATCACATCTGCTTCACGTAAGAGATCAAGACGTTCTTGTGTTACTTCACCGATGATGCGAATACCAAGTCCTGGGCCAGGAAATGGTTGACGCCAGATAATTTCTTCAGGCAATCCGAGTTCAAGTCCTACCTGGCGCACTTCATCTTTAAAGAGTGTGCGGAGCGGTTCAACGAGAGCGAACTTCAAATCATCTGGCAGTCCGCCCACATTGTGGTGAGATTTAATATTGGCAGTACCTGATCCCCCACCTGATTCAACAACATCTGGATAGAGAGTTCCTTGTACTAAGAATTCAACATCACCACCTGCTGCAATATCACGGGCAGCTTTTTCAAATGAGCGAATGAATTCGCGACCGATAATCTTTCGCTTCTCTTCTGGATCTGTGACGCCTCGCAGCGCACTTAAGAATTGATCGACTGCATCCACGACAACAAGTTGAACACCGGTCGATGCAACAAAGTCGCGTTGGACTTGCTCTGATTCACCGCTCCGTAAAAGACCATGATCGACAAAGACGCAGGTGAGTTGATCTCCTACAGCCTTTTGAATAATTGCTGCAGCCACGGCAGAATCAACGCCCCCTGAGAGACCGCAAATCACTCGCTTAGATCCGATGACGGTGCGAGCCTTTTCGATCTCATCTGCTGCGATATTTGCAGTTGTCCACGTAGCAGGACACTTCGCAATATTGATCAGCCAGTTCTTAAGAATTGCCTGCCCGTGTTCAGAGTGAAGAACTTCTGGATGGAATTGAACACCAGCGAGAAGTCCACTCTCATTTTCAAATGCTGCAATAGATGTATCAGAAGTCGATGCTACGACTGTAAATCCTGGAGGTGCTTGTGTGACTGCATCACCATGAGACATCCAAACCTTCTGCGATTCTGAGAGTGATGAGAAAATCTTCGCTGAACTCTTTGCAACTAAATCTGTGCGACCGTATTCAGATTTTCCTGTCTGGCTTACGACGCCGCCTAATCCTTGTGCCATCGCTTGAAATCCATAGCAAATTCCAAAGACGGGAATTCCTAAGGTAAGTATTGCTGAATCAAAGGTTGGTGCATTCTCTGCATAGACACTTGCTGGTCCGCCAGAGAGAATGATCGCTGCTGGCTTCTTCTCGAGCACTTGGGCTGCAGTAATTGAATGCGGAACAAGCTCTGAATAGACGCTGGCTTCACGAACGCGACGAGCGATGAGCTGCGCGTACTGTGCACCGAAATCGACGACTAAAACGCCACCGGAAGTGACGTTACTTGCCATGGCTAATAAGCACCTCTACGCGCTGGAAAGATTTCACATCTGAATATCCGCAGGTTGCCATTGAACGACGCAGTGCACCAAAGAGGTTCATCGAACCATCTGCACTGTGAGAAGGGCCAAGAAGAATCTCTTCAAGTGAACCGACGGTTCCGACATTAACGCGCTCTCCGCGTGGAAGTTGTCCGTGATGTGCCTCTGATCCCCAGTGCCAACCAAGTCCAGGTGCTTGTGTTGCCTTTGCGAGAGGAGATCCCATCATGACGGCATCTGCTCCCATTGCAATTGCTTTAGCGATATCGCCAGAGCGACCTACTGCGCCATCTGCAATCACATGCACATAGCGTCCACCAGATTCATCTAAGTATTCACGACGAGCCGCAGCAACTTCTGCAACAGCCGATGCCATCGGAACTTCGATTCCCAAAACTTTACGTGTGGTGTGTGCTGCTCCCCCACCGAATCCAACTAATACACCGGCAGCACCTGCGCGCATTAAGTGAAGCGCGCCAGTTGCTGTGGCAACTCCACCAACGATGACAGGAACATCGAGTTCGTAGATAAATTTTTTCAAGTTGAGCTCTTCACGCTCTGATGCAACGTGCTCTGCAGAAACTGTTGTTCCACGGATAACAAAGATATCTACACCTGCCGCAATGACCGCCTTGTGAAGTTCTGCGGTGCGTTGTGGCGATAGCGAAGCAGCAACAGTCACGCCCGCATCACGAATCATTTGAATACGCTCTTTGATGAGTTCGGGGCGAATTGGTGCGCTGTAAATTTCTTGCATACGACGTGTTGCATGCTTATCTGGCATCGATGCAATCTCGCCCAGTGGAATACGAGGATCGTCATAGCGCGTCCACAAACCTTCAAGGTTAAGTACTCCGAGCCCACCGAGGCGACCGATTTCGATCGCAGTCTCAGGTGAAACCACCGAATCCATTGGCGCAGCCAACATTGGCAAATCAAATTTATAAGCATCGATCTGCCATGAAGTCGATACATCTTCTGGGTCACGAGTACGGCGACTTGGCACAATGGCAATATCGTCAAATGAGTAAGCCTGGCGAGCGCGTTTTCCTGGTGCAATTTCGATATCCATAGTCGCTCTCCTTACTTAGCCTGTGTGTAATTAGGTGCATCAGCTACATGAAGCACATCGTGTGGATGGCTCTCTTGTAGCCCTGCAGCGGTAATTTGAATCAAGTGTCCATCGCGGCGAAGTGTTTCGATATCGGCAGCTCCGGCATAACCCATACCGCTGCGCAATCCGCCAACGAGTTGGTGGACAACTTCTGCCACAGATCCGCGGTATGCGACCTTTCCTTCAATACCTTCTGGAACCAATTTATCTTCGCTTAAAACATCATCTTGCATGTAGCGATCCTTAGAGTATGACTTCTGCTCTCCGCGAGATTGCATCGCACCGAGTGAACCCATTCCGCGATATGCCTTGTATTTGCGACCATCAATTTCAATGAGTTCACCTGGTGATTCATCACAACCGGCCAATAATGAACCGAGCATGACAGAGTGTGCGCCGGCAACAATTGCCTTGACGATATCTCCTGAATATTGCAGCCCGCCATCTGCGATCAGTGGAATGCCGGCCTTGTTACATGCCTTAGCAGCTTCCATGATGGCAGTTACTTGTGGAACTCCGACTCCTGCAACAACGCGAGTTGTACAGATCGATCCTGGACCTACGCCAACTTTTACCGCATCCGCTCCGGCATTAATTAAAGCTTGTGCGCCGGCACGCGTTGCGATGTTGCCGCCGATGATTTCAGTTGTTGGTGAAAACTTTTTAATGCGCTCAATCGCTTCCAAAACCGCGCGATGGTGACCGTGTGCAGTATCTACTACGACAACATCAACACCTGCCTCGATCAACGCTTGCGCACGTGCATAACCATCATCGCCAACACCGACTGCAGCTCCCGCAAGGCCAACGTTCTTAACGAGCTTGATGTGAGTTACTTGATCTTCAATTGAAAAGTTACGGTGAATAATTCCGATTCCGCCAGCTTTTGCCATTGCAATTCCCATGGCAGATTCAGTGACGGTATCCATCGCAGAAGAAGCCAGCGGCACTGCTAATGAGATATTGCGAGTGAGCCAGGTCGATGTATTTACTTCACTGGGAACTACTTCGGAGGCATCAGGCAGCAGCAGAACATCGTCATAGGTCAGGCCAAGCATTGTGACCTTGTCGTGCTCGCTCATAGGCGCAGTCTATCGGTGGGCTTAGGCCCCGACTGCCATCGCGATCTCGTCCACTGCAAGGGAGAGTGAGCCTACAAATTGGGCGTTCTGGCACTTATCAGGATTCCATCCTGGCCCACCGATGATGACGCGGGGTGCTGGGCGGACTGCGGGAAGGTCGGTGACAAACATTGGATTCCCATTAACTGGCAACTGAGCCCACAAGAAAATAGCTGGGGGTGCAAAGCGCGAGACCATCGATGAGAGCGCTTCAACAGGAGTTCGTGCACCCAAGAAGTGAGACTCGATACCGCGCTCTGCCAACGCTGCAGCGAGAGCATGCAGCGCAAGTGAGTGAAGTTCTTCACCCACGGATGCAAGTAGTACTGGACGGGAATTTATTGGTACAACATTTTCGGATACTGATTCGCGCATTACTCGAGTAAGTATTTCAGTGAGCATATGTTCAACTTCTACACCCTTGCCGGATTTCTCCCACGCCGCTCCTACCTGAATAAGAACCGGGACAAATACTTCTTGCCAGGCACTGATAATTCCGTTTTCTGCAATCTCATTACGCAACATTGTTTCGACAAAGAGTGAGTCAAGGGAATCTGCTGCATTGTAAATTGCATCGATAGTCTCATCGCATTCACGACAGAGTGATATGAACTCTTCAATTACTACTTCACCTTCATGGGCCTTTGCCTGCTCGGCAGCATCTGCTGGAGAAACACCTGCGCTAATCAAGCGGCGCATGACAGTGAGCTTTGCTAAATCTGCTGGACAGTACTTACGGTGCGAACCTGCCTCGTGCTCTGAAGGCCCGATCCCATAGCGTCTGGCCCAGGTACGTAATGTCGCTGGGGCGACCCCGAGACGCCTGGCGACAGCCGAGACGCTAAGAAGCGCTTCCAGCGCGCTCTGGGGTTGCTCTGCCGGGCTCATGGGGTAATCGTGGCCCCTAGTGGCCGATCTCACCACTTGAAACCACGCTCAGAACAGGAATTTCTTGGTCCTGGAGCAGCTTTGACCCGATAGGTACTTGAACAACCTATGAAACGGTTGTACTGTATCCATTCACGAGGAACGAATAGGAGTAAAGAGATGGCTGAAATTTCACGCTTACCAATTCCAGTAATGGAAGAGTGGGAGTGGCAGTACAAAGGCGCATGCCGCGATCTCGATCCTGAGGCATTCTTCCATCCTGATGGAGAACGTGGTCCACGTCGTCGCAATCGCGAAATGGCAGCTAAAGCGGTCTGTGCCAGCTGTCCTGTCATCGCAGCATGCCGCGCACATGCACTCGCGGTCCAAGAGCCTTACGGAATTTGGGGAGGCCTTTCAGAAGATGATCGCGCCGTCATCCTCGAGCGCCAAGGCGTTACACCTTTGACAATCCCTGCAGCTATTGCGGCAGAGAAGGCAGTCTCACACGCAAGTTAATTTTAACAGCCTCCAATTACGAGAAAACCCCCGCGAATTCATTCGCGGGGGTTTTCTCTTTAATGCTTGTTCAGAACTTAGTGGCTGTGTCCACCAGGTCCATGTGAATGGCCGTGGCCACCAGCTGAAGGTTCTTCATCCGCTGGGCGCTCATAAACAAGTGCCTCAGTAGTGATGAACATTGCAGCGATTGATGCAGCGTTAGCAAGTGCTGAACGCGTCACCTTCACTGGATCGATGACACCATCTTTTGCAAGATCGCCATAGACATCAGTTGCTGCGTTGAAGCCTTCATTGACCTTAAGTGCGCGAACCTTTGCAACTACTACGTAGCCTTCGAGTCCAGCGTTTTCTGCGATCCAACGAAGTGGCTCATCGCATGCCTTGCGAACAAGACGCACGCCTACTGCCTTATCTCCGGTAAATCCAAGATCACCCTCGAGAGTATCTGCTGCATGCACAAGTGCTGCGCCGCCGCCGATAACAATGCCTTCTTCAACTGCTGCGCGAGTAGCTGAGATTGCATCTTCTAGGCGAAGCTTCTTCTCTTTAAGTTCAACTTCAGTATGTGCACCAACCTTGATGACGCAGACGCCACCTGAAAGCTTTGCAACACGCTCTTGCAACTTCTCTTTATCCCAATCGGAATCAGATGTTGCAATCTCGTTGCGGATTTCAGTGACGCGGCCAGCAACTGCTGCCTTATCTCCTGCGCCATCAACGATCGTTGTTGCATCCTTTGTGATGACGATGCGGCGAGCGCGTCCAAGATCTGCCAGCGCGACCTGATCAAGCTTCATGCCGATCTCACTTGAGACCACCTGTCCGCCGGTCAAGATTGCAATATCTTGCAACATTGACTTGCGACGATCACCAAAGCCTGGGGCCTTAACAGCTGCTGAAGTAAATACTCCACGCATACGGTTAACAACGAGGGTAGAAAGTGCCTCTCCTTCAACATCTTCTGCGATGATCAAGAGTGGCTTTCCTGCCTGTGAAACCTTCTCAAGGATTGGAAGAAGTTCAGCCAAAGCTGAGATCTTATTTGCAGAGATCAGGATGTAGGCATCATCTAGTACTGATTCCATACGATCTGGGTCTGTCACAAAGTAAGGAGAGATGTAGCCCTTATCGAACTGCATACCTTCGGTGAATTCGAGTTCGACAGATGCTGTCGATGCTTCTTCAACTGTGATGACGCCATCTTTGCCGACCTTATCCATCGCCTCTGCGATGAGATCTCCGATAGTGCGATCCTTGGCTGAAATCGTTGCAACATCTGCAATCTGTGCGCGATCCTTTACTGGGATTGCGATCTCGTGAAGCTTCTTTGAGACAGCCTCAACAGCTGCTTCGATTCCAAGCTTGAGATCCATTGGCTGGGCACCGGCTGCAAGGTTACGAAGACCTTCCTTCACCATCGCTTGTGCCAATACGGTCGCAGTTGTTGTTCCGTCGCCTGCAACATCATTTGTCTTTGTTGCAACTTCCTTTACAAGCTGTGCGCCCATATTCTCGGCTGGATCTGAAAGTTCAATTTCCTTTGCAATGGTGACGCCATCGTTTGTAATCACTGGTGCGCCAAATGACTTGGCAATCACTACGTTTCGACCCTTAGGACCCAGTGTTACTTTGACGGTATCAGCGAGGATATTTACTCCGCGCTCCATCGCACGACGAGCATGCTCGTCGAAATCTAGAATTTTTCCCATCGTCTATCGCTCAATAACTGCGAGGACATCGCGCGCTGAAAGCACGAGAAACTCCTCGTTGTTGAACTTCATTTCAGTTCCGCCGTACTTGCTGTAAAGAACGACATCGCCAACCTTGACATCCATTGGAACGCGAACGCCATCATCGAAGCGGCCTGGGCCAACGGCGAGAACTACGCCTTCCTGTGGCTTCTCTTTGGCGGTATCTGGGATAACTAAACCTGATGCTGTAACTGTCTCAGCCTCGTTGGTCTTTACAACGATGCGATCTTCAAGTGGCTTAATGGCAATGGCCATGGTCTTACTCCTTTTGCTATTAGCAGTGTGGGGTCGAGAGTGCTAACGCTAAGACTAGGCAAGGGATCGAGCGCTCGCAAATCCAGCCAGCTTGGCGTAATGGGCTAGAGACTGACCGTCTCCACAGCCATCGAAGAGGTCGCATCGAAGGCCAACGGGCTTGCTGGGCGGCCGGCAGCGATCATCAGAGCCCCCAGAGAGGCCACCATCGCCCCGTTGTCGGTACATAGGGCTGGTTCTGGGATGGCCAGGGTGATCTTGGCGCGCTCGCAGCGCTCGGTAGCCAGATGGCGAAGGCGCGAATTAGCGGCAACTCCCCCTGCAATGACTAAGCGATCGATTCCAGATTCTTGGCAGGCACGTACTGCTTTCTGCAACAGAACATCGACGACAGCTTCTTGGAAGGATGCTGCAACATCGCCCTTTACATAATTCGGTGTGGCTTCCAAATGTCTCGCAACTGCTGTCTTAAGTCCTGAGAAAGAGAAATCGTAGGGACGAGTTCTCCAATCTTCTGATGTTGTGAGTCCTCGCGGAAAATCAATAGATGTTGGATTGCCATCCCGTGCCGTGCGATCGATGGCAGGTCCACCTGGAAAACCTAAATCCATGATGCGTGCAATTTTATCGAACGCTTCACCTGCTGCATCATCCATCGTTGCACCGAGTTTGGTAATCGAATGAGTAATGTCATCAATCTTCAAGAGCGATGAATGTCCACCACTCACCAACAACGCAATAGTTGGTTCGACTGGATTGCTATGCGTTAAGTAATCAACGCTGATATGTGCAGCTAAATGATTGACCGCGTATATCGGGCGGCCAAGGCCAAGTGCTAAACCTGCAGCAGTTGATGTTCCGACTAAGAGCGCACCAATAAGTCCAGGACCTGCTGTCACGGCAACAGCATCAATATCTTTAAGTGTTAGCCCGGCATCCTTGAGCGCTTGGGCGAGTGCGGGTTGAATCGCTTCAAGGTGTGCCCGGCTTGCAATCTCTGGAACTACTCCGCCAAAGCGCGCATGTTCATCAACGCTGGACGCGATGACGTTTGCAAGAAGTGTGCGTCCTGCAACGATTCCGATTGCAGTCTCATCACAGGATGTTTCGATACCAAGTACTAGTGGCCCTCTCACTGCGCTCATTCGAGCACCTTTGACATCACTAGAGCATCAATGCCTGGACCGTAGTAATCAGGTCGCATGGAGATCACTGCAAAACCTTCGGAGATATAGAGAGCTTGTGCCGGCAGATTATTCTTTTCGACCTCTAAGAAAATCGTTGGGGACTTCTTTGAATACGCCCAATCAATGAGTGAAGTAACCATGTGACGTGCAATTCCCTGCAATCGAAAGTCAGGGTCAACTGCAACCGTTAGAATATCGGTATCAGTACCCTCTGCAGCACACATCGCACCTGCCCACCCAATAATCTTGTGATTGCTATCGCAGGCAACAAGATAGTAACGCGTAATACCGTTATTGGAGATCTCTTCCTTGAATTGGCCGATCGACCACGGATCATCTTTAAAGATCACTTTTTCCATGGCTGCAACAACTGGAACATCGAGTGCGATCATGGCGCGATAAATAATTGTCATGTTCGATCCGCCGTAGCTACCGCATCGGGTCTACGCAGATAGAAAGGCTCTGTGTAGTTCGCACCTACCGATAGTTCAACCATACGAGTGAGATCTGGATATCGATCGATGATGTAACCATCAACATCTGCCGGAAAGTTAACAGCAGGTCCCTCAATACGATTACCTGATTTGTAAGTAGCCCAGTAAATCTCTTTACGACGAGCATCAATAGCAACCGTGTACTCATCAAGGTCCACGACAATGGCATCGAGTGAACAGATACCTACAACTTCAATATTTCGCGCCGCAGCAAATGCGCGAGCAAATGAGATACCTACGCGCAGCCCAGTAAATGGTCCTGGCCCCATACCAACAACAACGCGATCAGGATTTACCCCGGCCGCTAAAGCTTGCTTCACAAGGTCTGCAACAGCGTTGCCATGATCGGTTGCGCCATCGTGAAATCCCTGCCAAATAACATCACCGTCTCGCACAAGGCCCACGATCGTTCGCGCTGTGGCAGTATCGATAACTAACGACGTACTCATAGCTGCACACCGTCCCAACGTGAACCTACTGCCTTTATCGTGACTATTCGTTCTTCGTTGGTGCGATCGATATCAATCTCTAAACGATCTTCACTTAAGCGCGCAGATTCTGCTCCGCCCCATTCGATGACGGTCAGGCCATCTTCGCGCGCAGTATCAAGATCTAAATCATCGAGATAGGCAGCAGCATTTCCAGCTTCGAGTAAACGGTAGACATCAACATGGATTAATGGCAATGCACCTTGATGAATTCGCGAGATGACAAAGGTGGGTGAAGTGACATCGCTAATCCCAAGTGCGCGACCCACACCTTGTACAAAGACAGTCTTACCCGCACCAAGTGGGCCGTTGAGAAGTATCAAATCGCCGGCACGACATTGACCTGCGATCTTTTCACCGAGGGCACCCATCTGCTCAACATCTACAATGCGATGTATGGGGACCTCAGATCTGCTCATAATGGGCCAAATGTTCTCATGATAGATAAGGGTAGTAGATGACGAAAGGCCCTGGTTTCCCAGGGCCTTTCGTACTTACTGCTTTTATAAGTTACTCAAGTGACTTAAAGATCGGCACTCGGAACTTATTGTCATATGACAAGCCGACCTTACGAGCGGTTGTTGTGATCTTTCCGCCTAGAGGGAACTTGCCATCTTTAAGTGTTGCGATCATGAGATCGGCAGCTGCCAACCACTGAGCTGCAGTCCAGTTGCAGTGACCTGTTCCAGCACCTTGTGTCGCTGTGAGATCAGGTGATCCTGCTGCGGTGAACTTAGAGTACTTGGCGGCAGTCTTTGCCCACAGTACGACCAAGTTATTAGTTGGAGCCACATATGAACGTGACTTCTTCGCCGCTGTCATTGCTGCCATCTTCTCAGCTGCATATTGAGTTGCGTATGAGTCGATGTACCACTGGACGATTGAAGCTGGAACGAACTCTTCTGATTCAGCTTGGAAGATAATCGTTGGCTTTGAAATCTTGCCAGTGAGCCCGATGAGAGGTGCGATCTTTGCAACCGCTGCCGCATCTGCAGTCTCACGAGGAGTTGCAGCAAGTGAGCCGATAATGGCTGCAACTGCTGAGTTACCACTGAGTGCAAATGAGTAGATATCAGCATCTGCTGCAACACGTGCTGCGTAATCAGTCTTTGTATTGTCATAGACCTTTCCACCAGTAAGAAGTTCACCATCTGCGATCAATAGCGTTCCGTAGTTCAGAGTAGCTCCCATATTTTCAAGGACAGCTACTGCTGGTGCTACTGCTAATGGATATGTCTCTGCAGCACCTGTTGGGCCTGATGTTCCATCAACATGCTTGCTTCGTGTTGAAACGCCAGCCATGAGGCCAACAGTCAACAAAGCAGAACGTGAAGGGATACCAGCTGCTTGCAGAGCCTTACCGGCTGGGCTTGCTGTATCTGGCCAAGCACCTGAAGAAAGGCCAGCGGAGAGCTTGCCTAACACCGTGAGAACCTTGCCGATATTTGCGTACTGCTCTGCTGCACGTGTCGCAGGATCGGTTGAATATCCACCGACCTTGATGCTTGGATCAAAGAGAGCCTTAAAGCCCCAGAGTGCATCACCAAAGTATGCGATCAAAGCATCCTGTGGATTTGCAGCAGGGCAAGCAAGAATCACACCATCGACAAGCTCTGGGTGCTTCTCAGCCAACATCTGTGTGTGTAACGCACCAAGGGACGAGCCCCAAGCGATAACAGTCTTTGTTGTTGGGAACTTTGTCTTAAAGGTTGCAATCAACTCTTTATTGGCAGCGAGTGCCTCAGTAGCGTTGACTCCTTGACGTGAGTAGCCCGAACCTGCAACACCATAACCGGCTGCGACAAGTTTGTTGATGACTGACAAGTCACTCGCGGCAAGTGGTCCAGGCTCTGCAGCGTTGGTCTTTGTGTAAGGACCAACTGGAGCAAGAGTTGCTGGGATGTCGATCGCTGGACGGACTCCGTGTGAATACAAGAAGACCGTGCCATTGAAGTTTGCTGCTGCGATGAATGCATATGGAGCACCATCAGCACCAACACCACCACACTGGGTGACGAAGCTGGCTGTTGCGCACTGTGGTGCAGCGTTAGCTGCAGTTGGTGCACCGACTACTACTGTTCCAGCAAGTGCTGTAACAGCAAGTACTGAGACGATACGTGACTTAAGTGAGATTTTCATTATTAGAGTCCCTTCGCAGGCATTGCTGGGCGCGTATATGTTGAAAGAACAACAGGGCCCGTGCCTGAATCGGTTGTGTAGACGGTGTACTTACCACCATCAGGTGTCAATGCACCAGTTGGTCCATATGTTCCAACCCAGTAACCCGTAGCACCAACATGTGATGTGCTTGAGTATCCGAGTGGAGTCAGGAATGGACTAGCAAAGGTTGAACCCTTTGTCTCAATAGCTTTAATCAAACCTGCACGAGTCAAGTTTGCACCAGCTGCCTTAAGTGCTTGAACAGCAAGGAAGGCGTTAGACATACCAGCAACAACGTTGTTATCGAAGGTCTGTGTTGGCTGAGCAGCTGCATAGATTGACTGGAACAACTTGATGTATTCATCAGTTGTATCCGTTGGAGCTGGAGCAAATGAGAAGCCCTTAGCACCGTAGAGAAGCGGGACATAAGCCTTATTAGTTGCTGCAATTGTTGTTGCATCGCCACCGACTGAACCCAAGACCCACTGAGTCTTAAATCCCGCACCGTAAGCATTTGCAAGAGCAGCTGTCGAAGCTGATGTGACGCCGAAGAGAACAGTTACTTCTGCGCCAGCAGTCTTAAGCTTTGAGATCCAGCCAGCACCTGTGGCAGGCAGTGCCTGTGAACCTGATGCATAAGGAATGTATGTATCAAATGTCAGACCTGCTGTCTTGAAGCCTGCGAGGGCGTCGCGACCGAAGTCATCATCCTGATAGATGATGGCAATCTTCTTGCCTGCATAGGTCTCCTTGACGTACTTCGCCATAATCTTTGCTTCCATTTGATATGAAGGC